>Ga0114954_1000514_pt1 | contig 12594 bp, 9 predicted proteins | sample Porto_4metaG_FD_87299 | JGI IMG/M metagenome (GOLD analysis project Ga0114954, IMG submission 87299) | Marine algal microbial communities from Porto, Portugal - Porto_4 metaG | ecosystem: Host-associated > Algae > Red algae > Unclassified | place: Portugal: Porto | collected 2015-02-02
AAAGAGGAATTACAAAAAAATGATCTAGCAAAAGTTGTTAAAATGTAGAATTCTCTTTTTTTAACGATTAAATAACATATATTTGGTAAACCAATTTGGATAACCAGTTTGGAAAACCAAAATATATAAACTCAAATTAACATCGAACTTAATTTTAATTCAAATCAATGACTGAAAATTTAGATTAACACATTATCATCTCTTATTTCAAATAAGAATCCAATTAAAAAAAATGAACTATTTACTGTTAGTATTTTCTAAAAAACAAGTAGTAGAAATTAAAGAAACCTAGCAGATATAAATTGAAACTCGATTCAATTATCATTTTAAAATGCATTAATCAGACTTTAATTAGTCGAACTTAAATTAACATAACAAGACTACAAATGAATTTAAAAACAAGATTAACGTTAGTGATGATGTTGTTACTCAACATCTCCTTATTCGCACAAGACGGATATACTTTGACGGGTACGGTTACCGACGAGACAAGTATGCCGGTACCAGGTGCCAATGTTGTTATACAAAATACAACAACGGGTACTTCTACAGATTTTGATGGTAATTTCTCTATTACAGTTTCTAACGGAGACGTTTTAGAATTTTCTTCTATTGGTTATGCTACAAAAGCGGTCAATATTACCGGACAACAAACCTTAAACGTTGTACTTGCAGAAGATGCAAGCCAACTTGAAGAGGTTGTTGTAGTAGGTTATGGTACTAGAAAAAAATCGCATTTAACAGGTGCGGTTGCACAAATTGGCGGCGATGACGTTGCTGCCGTGCAAGCCACTCGTGTTGATGATGCCTTAGCAGGAAAGTTGCCTGGTGTCATCATTCAGAACCAAGACGGTGCGCCAGGTGCGGATCCAAAAATTCAGATTAGGGCAGCATCATCTATTTCAGGTGCATCAAATCCGTTGATTGTTGTTGATGGTTACCCTATTTCTGGAGGAATAGCATCGGTCAACCCAAATGACATTGAGAGTTTAGAGGTATTAAAAGATGCTGCTTCTGCTGCAATTTATGGTTCTAGAGGGGCAAATGGTGTTATTTTGATTACTACTAAAAAAGGAAAATCAGGTAAGGCTAGTTTTAGTTATAATGCTTACACAAGTACTTCAAGTAAGTATAGAGACAATATACTTCAATCTGGTCCAGAATGGGCTGCTCATGCAAGAGCAGAGATTGCTGCTGGTAATTGGGGTAGTACTGTTGCTACGCAGGACCCTGCTTTTTTAGAATATAGATTAAGTGCTTATGAAAATTCTCCTGGAGCTATAAGCCCAGAAGACTGGCTTTTTCAAAATGGTACTACGACCAGTCATGATTTCAACATGAGCGGAGGAACCGACGATGTTAATTATTTTGCTTCTATTGGTTATCAAAATGCAGAAGGTGTTGTTATTACACAGGGTTTTGAAAGATTAAATGCTCGTTTAAATATTGATGCGAAGTTAGGTGACAAGTTCAAAACAGGAGTGAATTTTAATGGGTTTACTTCTAAAAGAGATATTTTGGGTCATGATATGAGAGACCTTTTAAGGTCTTACGGTGTTCATCCTATATACCATACTGCTGAATCAATTGCTTTTGTTCAAGATTTAGATCAACAAGCGCAAGCTTTAGGTTTGGCTGCTTTCGATAACGGATATAGAGGTTCAGGTTATGAGGCTAACAGTATTTATGCATTAGAGCCTGGTATGGCGGCTCAAGATTGGCATTATGGTAGAGCGAATAACGGTATTGGAGGTTCTGGTGATGCTGGTCCTGCAGCAAAGCTTGATAATACAGAAAGCTGGGAAAGAACATTTTTCGGTAACGTATCTGGATATCTTCAATATAGTATTCTTGACGGTTTAAATCTTAAAACTGTTTTAGGTGGAGATATGAATGACACTCAAATTTATAATCATAGATTATTAGGATTTGATTCAAGAGCAAGAGATTCTCAAACATTTATGAATCAAACCGATTTAAAAGTAACTTCTGTTTTAAGTGAAACTACTTTGAATTATGCGAAAGTATTCGGTAAGCATGACATTTCTGCGGTAGCAGGTGTAGAATTTCAATCTACTAATTTCAAGGGAACAGCCTTGTCGGGCGCTAATGTGCCAGATACTGCTATTCTTAATTTCAATTTGTTTGATCCAGCAGATATAACGGTAACCGAACGTGATGAAAATAGAGTGAGAGAAAGTGTTTTCGGAAGGGTCAATTATGCATATGATGATCGTTACTTAGCTTCAGTTTCTGTAAGAAGAGATGGTGATTCACGTTTCGGTGCAAACAAAAAGTATGCTACGTTTCCTGCATTATCTTTAGGTTGGAATGTTCATAATGAATCTTTTTTGAAGGATAATGAAACTTTGAGTCAGTTAAAGTTAAGATTTAGTACTGGTTCGTTAGGAACAACTTCCTTTTTAGGATCATACGATGCTTTAAGCCTTTTAGAACCTCAAGCAACCTTATATGGAACTGGCTATTTAATTCCTGATAACGTAGCAAATGAAAATTTAACTTGGCAGACAAATACTGAAACAAACTATGGTATTGATTTAGGTTTTTTCAATAACCGAGTGAGATTAGGTGTAGATTACTATACTTCTGATATTGAAGATATCTTAATCAACCAAAGTGTTTCTGAAGTTTTAGGTACTTCTTCAATAGTACTTAACTCTGGTGATGTAAGAAGTTCAGGTATGGAATTTGTTTTAAACGTCAATGCAATTAGCAATGAAGATTTCTCATGGAGTTTTAATGGAAATTTATCTACTGTTGAAACTGAAATTACTGATTTAGGTGGTTTAACTGAATTACCTCAGGTAATCTTTGGTCAAAGTGGTAGAGGTGCTGTCTTTAGAAACTACGTAGGTGGTGGAATTGGTGAAATGTGGGGCTTGGAAACTACCGGAGATGTCGAGATGGAATACCTTGCAGATGGTTCTAGACATCCTAACAGCCAAACTGGTGAGTCTTATGTTGTTGATCAGAACAATGACGGTGTTATTGATAGAACTAAAACTGTTGAAGACGGTGGTGATTTAGTGAAAATTGGACAAAACACTCCGGATTTTTACTGGGGTATGTCTCATAACTTTAGATACAAAGATTTTGATATGTCATTCCAACTTCAAGGTTCTCACGGAGCTGAAGTATATAACATAGATCCACTTTATTATGGCTCTCAATGGGGCGGTAGATTAGATTACGATAGTTTAGATGCCGACGGTGATGGAATCGCTGATCATAATGGACAGTACTACGAGCGAAATAGAAATCAAACAGATGCCATGATTCAAGATGCTTCGTATGTTGCACTTAGAAATTTAACTTTAGGCTATACGATCAATTCAGATGTGACCGAGAGAATGGGTTTAAATTCTGTGAGAATTTACGGAGCGGCTACAAATTTATTGTACTTATGGGCTGACAACTACACATCGTATAATCCTGAAGGTGTAAAGACTACAGGTGGCGATTACTTAGGTCCAACAACATACGGTGCACAAGTTGGTGCTAGTCCAATTGTTAGAAGCTTTACATTAGGTTTGAATCTTAATTTTTAAATAAGTAAAAATGAAAAAAGTATATATATTATTAATGGGGTCATTGTTGTTGACAACGGCATGTGAAAGTGATTTAGATCAATTTCCTTCTAATATTGCGAGTTCAGATTCATTGACTGATTTTGAAGGAGTCTTAAATGCAGCATATTATTACCAGCTTGGTACTGTAACTCCGATGGCAATAATGGGTGAATTTAGAGCGGACAATGCACTAATGGATGAAGCGCCGTATACGGCATTCGACGTCTTTGACAATGAATTGACGACGATGGAAGATCAATTTTTTGGACCGTTCTATACTGCGGCATATAAGTCAATTTTGTCTGCCAATAACGTAATAGAAAATTCTACTGACGCAGTAGAAATTGGTGAAGCAAAGTTTTTAAGAGCTTTATCATATTTTAAATTAGTGCAAGTTTTTGGTGATGTCACTGTTAATTTATCTGCCTCTCCAAGTATAGAAGATACCGCTTCTTTGGTTAGACAGCCTGCAACCGATGTTTACAATAATGTTATCATTCCGGATTTGAACGATGCAATAGCAGTTTTAGGAACCGAAATTGTTGATGGCAGAGCTTCTAAATTAGCAGCTCAAAGTTTACTAGGCAAAGCTTATGCAGCTCAAGGTGATTATGCAAGTGCGGCTCCAATATTAGCGGAAGTAGTAAATGCAACAAATATTAGTTTGAAAGAGAATTTCAATGAAATTTTCGGAGCTGAAAACGAAGTAGGTAATTCTGAAATTATATATGCTACCCAAATATCAAGCTCTATAGTAGATGAGTATTCTTTTGGTTCTGACTTCTGGAACTGGTTTGTTGGAGATGATTCAAAATCCGATTTACCGGTAGATGCCGATTTAGTAGCTGCTTTTGATGCTAGCGATGCAAATGGTGGTGGTACTGATTTAAGAAGGGCCATAACCCTTAGTGAAGACGGTACAACTGCTATAAAGTTTCCTAAAGAAGGTGGTCTAGGTGGTGAACACGATTGGATCGAGATTCGATTGGCAGATGTTATTTTGTTATATGCCGAAGCATTGAATGAAAATGGTTCTAGTGCCGATGATGTACTTGCTTTGTTGGATCCAATAAGAACAAGAGCTGGTTTAACAAGTTTAGTAGGTACAGCGACCACACAATCTGAAGTTAGAAAAGTAATTCTTGATGAAAGAAGACTTGAGTTGGCATTTGAAGGCCAAAGATGGTTCGATTTAGTAAGAACAGGTGCTGTTGATGCAGAAATGGGAGAAACAGTTAGTTCTAATTACTATTTGTTTCCAATACCAATTTCTGAAATACTCGCTACTGACGGTGTTATTCAGCAAAATGACGGGTACTAAAATTAATATCTACAAAGAAAGTTGTTTGAGTTAGTTTTTTAAGATGGCTGGCTTTTTTGAGAGAGCCAGTCCATCTTTTTATAAAATTTAAATGAAGTTTCTAACATTATTGTCATGAAAAATTTGATTACACAGTTATTTGTTTAAATTTGACAAACCAATCTGGTTAACCAATTTTTTAACTAAGAATTTAATATATGAAGTTAGAGATCTTGACTAAAAATGACCACCAGCAACTTCACAATGATATCATTGCCAAAATAAGAGATTTAATCAATAATAAAAATCTTGAACCTGGTGATAAATTACCTTCAGAACGTATGTTGTCTGAACGTTTTGAAGTAAGTAGAGGCAATGTGCGAGAAACAATTCAGAAACTTGAATTTTACGGCATATTAAAATCAAAACCACAAAGTGGAACCTTTGTCGCAGATATTGGTAGAGTAGCCATGAATGGTATGATTGATGACATTCTTGCTTTAGAAGACCCAGATTTTAAATCATTGGTTGAAACAAGAATTCTACTAGAGCTTAAAACAGTAAGATTAGCCGCAAAACGTAGAACTAATAACGATTTAGAAAAAATAGAAGCGGCATTAGAATCATACAAAGTAAAAGTACTGAACAATGAAGATGCCGTTCAAGAAGACTTGCTTTTTCATTTAGCGATTGCTCAGGCATGTAGAAATAGCACCATTAATAGAATGATGCTGATTATTACACCTGAAATTATCAACAATTTTGAAAAGTATCATGTTTGTGACAAGAATCAAGGTCCCAAAAGAATTAAAGAGCATCAAGACATATTTAATGCCATAAAGGAACAGAATACTCAAAAAGCCAAAGAAATGATGAAAATACATTTTAATGAGCTTTATAAATATTGTTACAATATATAAGAGATACACGTATATCTCTATTAACCAACCAGTGAAAATAAAAGGTCTTTTAAAATTTAAAATAACCTCTTATTCTCATTAACAAACAAGACCAAAAAGCACGGAATTATGAAAATTAAAGGATTAAGATGGTGGATTATTGTGCTTATTTTTATAGCTACAGTTATTAATTATATTGACAGAACCGCATTTGCTTTACTTTGGCCAGAAATGGGAAAAGACCTTGGAATGGACAAAGCTGACTACGCATTTATGTTCAATATATTCCTTGCTGCATATGCCATAGGTAAATTTGCTTCAGGAAAATTATATGATCAGATAGGAACAAGACTTGGTTTTACCGTTTCTATTATTATTTGGTCTGTTGCCTCTGTACTTCATGCATTTGCAGGCGGCATCGTTTCTTTATATATTTTTAGAGGTGCACTTGGATTAGGAGAAGCAGGTAACTGGCCTGGAGCTGTAAAAAGTAATGGAGAATGGTTTCCTGTAAAAGAGAGAGCTATTGCCCAAGGTATATTTAATGCTGGCGCATCTATAGGTAATGTAATTGCTCCTTTCATTATCGTATTTCTGTATGCCCAATTTGGCTGGAAAACAACATATATCATTTTAGGTGCAATTGGTTTATTATGGGTTATTCCTTGGTTGTTCTTAAATAAATCAACTCCAGAAAAACATCCTTGGGTTACAGATGAGGAAAGAAAATTAATTCTTTCGGATAGAATTGAAGAAGAAGATACGGGTGTTGAAAGAAAAAGCCTTAGCGTTGGCGCTATTCTAAGTTACAAACAATCATGGGGTATTTTGCTATGTAGATTTTTTATTGAACCTATATGGTGGTTCTTTGCTGCATGGATGCCAATTTACCTTAATAATAAATTTGGTTTAAGCATTGAAGAGATTGCCAATACTATGTGGATTTCATACCTAATGGCTGCTGTCGGAAGCATTGCAGGAGGTATGGTATGCGGTGAATTGATGAAAAAATACTCTGTAGATATTTCAAGAAAGGCGACGATTATCTTTGGAGCAATATTGATTCTCGCGGGCTTTGTAGGTATTATTACGCTTGTAGGTCAAGATAATTTTATGACCTTCATCTATCTTGCCGGTCTCGCCTTATTTGGTTTTCAATTTGCAATTGGTAATATTCAAACATTATCAAGCGATATGTTTAGCGGACCTTCTGTAGGAACTCTTGCAGGTATGGCAGGAACAGTAGCAGCAGTATCACCAATGATAATGAACTGGTTTGTTGGTAAGATAACCACAAACTCTTATACCCCTGCATTTATCGCAATTTGTATAGCAGTGGTATTAGGTGTTCTTTCTGTTTTGATATTGATCAAAAGAATTGAGCCAGTGAAAAAATATATACACAACACTAAAAAGTAATAACGAACTGAATTAAGAATAGATTAAATAAATTATAACATGAGTACAGAAGGAAAAGTAGCAGTAATTACAGGAGCAACTGGAGGAATCGGATTTGCAGTTGCTAAAAGATTAGGACAAGATGGTTACACCGTTATCTTAAATGGTATTGATGACGCAGCTGGTGCCGAAAGAATTAAAGAACTTACTGCAGAAGGCATTACTGCTGAGTACTTAGGATTTGATGTTACCAATGAAGAAGCAGTGGCTAAAAACATTAAAGCTATTGGTGAGAAATATGGTAAAATAGATACACTTATAAATAATGCAGGTGGTCTAGGTGGTAGAGCTCGTTTCGAAGAAATGACTACTGAATTCTACAGAGGTGTAATGGCTTTGAACTTAGATTCAGCTTTCTTTGCTTCTAGAGCTGCAATACCTTACCTTAAAAAAGGTGATCACCCATCTATAATTAACTATACATCTAACGCAGGATGGACAGCTGGTGGACCAGGTGCTGGTATCTACGGTACTTCTAAAGCAGGAGTTCATGCGTTAACTAGAGCATTAGCAAAAGATTTAGCTGAATATGGTATTAGAGCAAATGCAGTATCCCCAGGTACTATTGATACTCCTTTCCATGCTCAAATTAAAGCTACAAAACCAGAAGTTTTCGCTTCTTGGGCAAATAACATTATGTTAGGTAGATTAGGTCAGCCAGAAGATGTTGCTGGTGTTGTTTCTTTCTTAGCTAGCAAAGATGCTGCTTTCATTACTGCCGAAACTGTACAAATTGGTGGTGGTCAAGCTTTAGGTATCTAATAATTGTTCATACTTTATAAAAAAGCGTTATTGTGAATTCACAATAACGCTTTTTCTATTTAGAGGAATCTCGTACAATTAATTCCGAATCTAGAATTATCTTATTCAAAGATTGCCGTACCACCTCTTTATCAACATAATCCAAAAAAGTTTCTGCGGCCAATTTTCCTATTTGCTTACTGTGCTGACTAATACTTGTAATTGAAGGTGTTACCAAAGAAGTAAAGGGTTCATTACCAAAACCTACTAGTTTTATTTCCTCCGGTACTTTAATATTTCTCTCTTTTAAGACCTGCAATGCTCCCAATGCAGCATAATCACTTGCTACATAAACTGCATCCGGTCTATTTTTTAACGCCAATAATTTTTCTATTTGATGTCGCCCATCTTCTAATGTCAGACTACTTTCAATAAGCAATTCGTCATCATGTGGTAGGTTGTGCTTTTTAATTGCATCTATATAACCTCGTATTCTGTTATTAAATATTCGTGTTCTACGGTATCCGCCAATATGGGCTATTCGTTTACAACCTTGCGCTATCAAATGCTCTATAATCATATGACTACTATCATAATCATTGATCCCTATATAATCAACATTTAAATCGTTCTCCCCCCTATCAAAAAGAATTAAAGGAATTCCGTTAGACTTTATTTTCTCATAGAAAGATAAATCAACTGTTTCATTTGCCATGGATGCGATAATACCATCAACCTGTAAATACAATAGCGTATCTATATTATCACATTCCTTTTCAAAAGACTCGTTAGACTGGGTTATTATAATATTGTATCCGGCTTTATTGAGAACCTCTTCCATATTCTCTACAACAGAAGAAAAGAAATTACTATTAGTTCTAGGCACAATTAGACCTACTAACTTACTTTTCCCTTTCCTTAAGGCACTTGCCAAATGATTAGGTTGATAATTTAATTCTTTTGCTACCTGTTTTACAGCTTTCTTAGTTTTTACACTTATACGTGCATCATCATTTAAAGCCTTTGAAACAGCCGCAGTCGAAATACTCAAAGCATTTGCAATGTCTTTTAAAGTTGTTCTTTTTTTATTCAATTACTTTATATATATTTGTTTAATCGATTAACCAAAAGTAAGACTTTAATTAGCTTTAACAAAAAATGTCTGTTTTGGTTATTTTTTACCTCAACTGGTTAATCGATTAAACAAATTGTAAATCAGTATATAAAACTTATAAAACAACATGAAAAAAGTAGTAACATTCGGTGAAATCATGCTTCGTTTAGCACCACAAGGATTTTTAAGATTTTCTCAGGCTAATAATTTTGATGTAATATATGGTGGAGGAGAATCTAACGTAGCTGTATCTTTAGCTAATTATGGTGTTCCTGTAGATTTCGTAACACGTTTACCAAAAAATGATATTGGAGAATGTGCAATGATGGAAATGCGTAAAAGAGGCGTTGGCGTAGATAAAATTGTTTACGGTGGTGATCGTTTAGGAATCTATTTCTTAGAAACCGGAGCGGTATCTAGAGGTAGTAAAGTAGTTTACGATAGAGCTCATTCAGCTATTTCAGAAATAGAATCTGGAATGATCGATTGGGATGCTGTTTTTGAAGATGTTGAATGGTTTCATTGGACAGGTATTACACCAGCTATTTCTCAAGGAGCTGCAGATGTTTGCTTAGAAGCTGTTAAAGCTGCTAGTGCAAAAGGAATTACAATCTCTACAGATTTAAATTATAGAGCTAAACTTTGGACATACTGTGACGATGCTCACAGAGAAAAAGTAATGGCAGGATTAACTGAATATTGTGACATTATTTTAGGGAACGAAGAAGATGCTGAAAAGCATTTTGGAATTCACCCAGAAGGACTTGATGTTCATAAAGATGGTGCCGATGTTAAAGCGGAAGCTTTCTTATCTGTTTGTAAGCAGATGATGAAGAAATTCCCTAAAGCTAAAAAGGTAATTACAACATTAAGAGGTTCTATTTCTGCATCGCACAACACATGGGCAGGTGTATTATGGGACGGTACTAAAATGTACGAAACTCGTCAATACCAAATTACCGATATCGTTGACCGTGTTGGTGGTGGTGATTCTTTTATGGGTGGTTTGATCTACGGATTATTGAAATACCCAGAAGATGATCAAAATGCTCTTGACTTTGCAGTTGCTGCATCTTGTTTAAAGCATACTATTAAAGGTGATGCCAACCTAGTAACGGTTTCTGAAGTTGAGAAACTAATGGGTGGTGATGCTTCTGGTAGAGTTGCTAGATAATTAGAAAACCACTTTAGACCTTCTAAAAATAAAAAAATGTCGAAAAAATCTGTTTTAATTCTTTGCGGTGGCGGACCTGCACCTGGTATAAATACCGTAATCAGTACCGTGGCAAAGGCTTTCTTAAAAGATAATTATCGCGTTTTAGGTTTGCATGAAGGTTTTAAAGGAATTTTCGATGAAAATCCGCAGATCAAGGAATTTGATTTCTTCCATGCCGACCGGATTTTTAGTAGGGGTGGCTCAACATTGATCATGAGCCGTTTTAAACCTAAAAACGAAAAACTAAACACTAGCCTTTTTATTGATAATAATGTAAAACTGTTGGTAAGTATAGGTGGTGACGACACTGCTTCTACTGCCAACAGAATTACGGGTTTCTTAAAGAAAGAGGGTATCTCCATTTCTAACATTCACGTACCCAAAACTATTGATAACGATTTACCGTTACCGGATAGGAACCCAACCTTTGGTTTTCATTCTGCAAAAGATGAAGGTGTACGTATTGGTAATACCACATATGAAGATGCACGTACCAGCCAAAACTGGTTCGTAATGTCTACCATGGGTAGATCTGCAGGTCATTTAGCATTTGGTATTGCGGCAAGCTGCCACTACCCTATGATGATCATTCCAGAAATGTTTGATCGTACCGCTATCACTTTTGATAAAGTGGTTCGTATGGTCATTTCTTCAATGATCAAACGTAAGATTGAAGATATTCATTACGGTGTAGCTCTAATTAGCGAAGGTGTTTTTCATAATATGCCAGAGTCTGAGCTAGACAAATGTGAAATTAAATTCACTTATGACGATCATGGACACCCAGAGCTAGGGAATGTTAGTAAAGCGCATATTTTTAATATGCTCGTTCAAAAGAAATTAAAGGAGCTAGGTATAGATATTAAAAGTAGACCGGTAGAATTGGGCTACGAATTACGCTGCTGTAGACCAATAGGATTTGACCTTACTTTATGTACGGTTCTAGGTCTTGGCGTAAAAAAATTATTTGATGAAGGCAAGAGTGGCTGTATGGTCACCGCAAATTCTAGAGGTGAAATTACTCCGTTGTTCTTATCGGAAATTCAAGATGAGAACGGTAAAATCGCTCCTCGCTTGGTCAATATCAATTCAGAATTGGCAGAATTATGTTTTCAAAATTTATTCTATGTAGGTGAAGATGATTATGAGGATGCAAAAAAATATGTGGACAATCCTTCAGACTACGATTTCAACAAAATTTTAACTGAGAAATAAAAAATTCAAATGGCACAATATTCAAGAATAGAAGTAGCGAATGTAATGAAGGAATCTGGTATGGTACCTTTATTCTATCACCCAGACATTGAGCTTGGTAAAAAGATTTTACAGGCTTGTTATGATGGTGGTGCGCGTTTAATGGAATTTACAGCTCGTGGCGATTTCGCTTTCGAAGTATTTTCCGAATTGAACAAGTACGCAATAAAAAACCTACCTGGTATGATTATGGGCGTAGGATCAATTACTGATGCCGGTGCCGCTTCTTACTACATGTCTCTTGGTGCAAATTTCATTGTAACTCCTTCTTTAAGAGAAGATATTGCAATAGTTTGTAACCGTAGAAAAGTATTATGGTCTCCTGGTTGTGGTTCATTGACCGAAATCAACAAAGCCGAAGAAATGGGCTGTGAGATTGTAAAATTATTCCCTGGTTCTCTTTACGGACCTGGATTTGTAAAAGGAATTAAAGGACCTCAACCATGGACTAGCATTATGCCAACAGGTGGTGTTAGTACAGATGAAGACAACCTTAAAGGTTGGTTTGATGCCGGAGTTACTTGTGTTGGTATGGGATCAAAATTGATAAGTAAAGATATTTTAGCAAATAAAGATTATGCAGGTTTAGAAGCTTTGGTCAAAGATACTTTAGCCAAAATCAAAAAACTGAGATCATAAAATATATAGATTTCACCGTATGGGCAAACCCATACAGTGTCATCTACTAAAAGTGCATATTTAAGTTGTTAGTTGGAAAAGGGCATTTAAACTTTGACATTACGTTGAAGTTTGGTGCTCTTTTTGTTTGCTGTACATTATTATATAAACTCTTTTGAATAATAAGTAGTTGCATCTGCAATAAGCATTTCTAATTTTTCTTTTTCATCCTTAGCATGCAAATCATTCCAGTTCAAGTACATTTTACAATCTTCTAGAATTAAACTAGCGTACTTTTTAACGCTTGGGATATCAAAATACAATCTACCTGTTCTACGAACAAAGAAGTCGGTAAGGGTATTGGTCATTTCATGATGAATGCAAAACCATAGTTCTGCCCTAAT
>Ga0114954_1000517_pt1 | contig 12511 bp, 9 predicted proteins | sample Porto_4metaG_FD_87299 | JGI IMG/M metagenome (GOLD analysis project Ga0114954, IMG submission 87299) | Marine algal microbial communities from Porto, Portugal - Porto_4 metaG | ecosystem: Host-associated > Algae > Red algae > Unclassified | place: Portugal: Porto | collected 2015-02-02
ACTTCAACGCCTCAACACTCCAAAATTAATTAAAATGAAAAATACATATTTATATATTTTTATGATAAAAATATTTTTGCTGACTGTCGTAATGGATTCCTACGGGCAGATAGCGAAGGTATTTTTGAGTGGAAATAATCTGTGTAACAATCGGCTTGAAGTCGGTATATATGTACGCGCATCGGATTTTTCCAGCAATAATTTTGAAATTGGGAGTTCCACTTTCTTTTTAAATTATGACCCTGAAGTAGTGAGTTTTGTTGGCTATACACCATCGGAGTTTAATGCTTCTACCTCCAATCAGGCAGCTAATGCCAATTGGATAGACCAAGCGATTAGCACCGACGATGAGTGTGGTATCATTCACCTCGTTTTACAAAAAGAAGACGGTGGAGCGAATAATTATTTATTAGATAAAAACAATTTTATTTTGGTCGGTAGAGCCTTAATGGAGTTTGTCGATGGCGAAGCTGACCCTGATATTCGTATCAACCAACGCTTTACCATGTTCAATTCCGGGCAACCCAATGACGGTACGGCTACGGTCGATATTGAGGATTATCCGAAGGTATTGGACTATGCTTGTACTAACAATTGTACACCTGCCGTAGTGAATAACGTTGTACCAAACGGAGCTACCTGTGGTACATATGACGGTAGTATCGCTATCTCTTTCCTTGATGACCAAAACAGAACAAACATCGAATTTAGTATTGACGGTGGATTGACTTACCCTTTCAGTACAACTGACGATATAGGTACGTATTCCATCACCGGATTAGGTACAGGAAGCTACGACTTGTGGATACGCTGGGGCAATGATGAATGTCCGTACTCCTTAGGCAATGTCTCCATAATGGCGACCAATGGACCGGAAGTTAATTTTAGCACAACAAGCTCTTGTAGCGGTACAAATCAAGGAACGATTAGTCTTGAATTTCCTGACCATTCGACCCATACAAGTCTTAAATTTAGTATTGATGGTGGCTTAAACTATGATTATTATATACCGGGTGATGTATTGACGCTCGACATTACAGGCTTGGCAGTTGGCACTTACGACCTTTGGGTACGTTGGGGTGACGACTCATGTCCTACTGACCTCGGCAATGCTATGATTTATACAGATGACCCACCGGAGGTCACAGTGCTTGATTATGACATCTGTGGTACGAGTACAACAGGAAGCATTGTATTTAATTTCACAGATTTACCGAATCGTTCCAATATTAAATTTAGTATTGACGGTGGCTCGACTTATCCGCATAATGTAGCGGATAGTGACTTGACTTTACGATTGGATAATATCGCTGCCGGAACATACAATTGTTGGGTACGCTGGGGCAATGATGATTGTCCGGTGGATTTGGGCAATATCATCATTGGAAATGATCAAGCACCCATAGCTACCGTCACCAAAGATAATGCTTGTATAGGTAGCGATGAAGGAGAAATTATTTTTGAATTTCCTGATTATTCGGGGCGCACAGGCATCGCCTTTAGTATTGATGGCGGCACATCTTACCAATACACTAGTGATGATACGGGAACATATATTTTCACTAACCTCGCTCCGGGTACTTACGATTGTTGGGTGACGTGGGGCAATGACGAATGTCCGGTACCACTTGGTACTCAGACTATTGGTACGAGTGATCCACCAACCGCTACCGCAGCACATACCGATACTTGCCCGAATACATCAGAAGGTACAATCACAATAGGTTTTCCCGACCATCCTTCACGCACGGGCATTTCATTCAGCATTGATGGCGGTGCATCTTACCAAAACACGCAGGACAATCTCGGTACTTATGAATACACCGGACTCGGCGCAGGTACGTACCCTGTGTGGGCGCGATGGGGCGATGGAGATTGTGCGACTTATCTTGGTGATGTGGTGATACAAAACGGTAATAATTTACCGAATTGTACCAATACATGTTTGCCGACAGGCGATACACCTGTCACTATACACGCACGAGGAAGAGAAGGAACAGAAACTATGATCTTACATATCAATGGTGTGGATGTTGCGACATATATTGTGACAGATACTTGGGCAGATTATACTTATACGCATCAAGGCGGCATCTATCAGTTGCAAGTACATCTTGTTGATGCCTTGTATGAACAAGGGGTTATTGATCATAATCTATATGTGGATTACGTTACTGTTGATACACAAACTATTGAAACCAATGCGCCTTCTACCTACGGTACGGCTGTCAGAACAGACGAGGGGTATTGTAAGACTAGTTATGATTTTGAAAACGAAGCATTATATTGTAATGGCTATCTTGAATATTCCTTTGGTTCGCCTGTCACGATACGCGCCAGAGGTGATGAAGGTTCGGAAACCATGAAACTCGAAATTAATGAGATAGATGTGGCTACATGGGAAAATGTATCGGCAACATGGCAGGATTATACCATGAATTACTATGGTGAAGTGCAGTCATTCCGAGTTCATGGTATCAATATGCTGTATGACCCGAGCATAAGTTTTGACGAAAATCTACGAGTAGATTATGTTACTTTAGCAGGTAAAACTATGCAAACCAATGCCCCTTCCACTTACGGTAGTGCCGTCAAAATTGGTGATAGTTGGTGTGCATCAGGCTATAATTTTGAATATGAAGTATTGCCATGTAATGGCTATTTTGAATACGACTTTAGTACGCCGATTACGATACGCGCAAGAGGTAAAGAAGGCGCAGAAATCATGGTCTTACATGTCAATGGCGTAGATGTTAAGACTTGGGAAAATGTAGCCGATACTTGGCAAGATTATACCTTTAAAAAGTATGGTAATATCAACTTATTGCGGGTGTATTTTACCAATGATTATTACGAACCGGGCGTTATTGACCACAATCTGTATGTAGATTATATCACCGTAGGTGCAGAGACTATTGAAACCAATGCGCCTTCGACTTACGGTACAGCAGTCAGAATCGGAGATAGTTGGTGTGCATCCGGCTACAATTTTGAGACAGAACACTTGTTATGTAATGGCTACTTTGAATACATCAATAATTGTGGTGCTGCCAATAAAGTTGAGGAGGAGGAAATTACAACATTTACTTTATATCCCAATCCTGCGACCAATTTCATTCATATAGATATAGATATCGAAAATGTAGAACATAATGGTAAAATTGTACTGTATGATATGAATGGACAATACTTGTACGAACAGGAAATTATCAGTAAAGAAATGACCGTTCCAACGCACGACTTACCCGCAGGTATGTACCTCATTCGACTCAATACCAATGACGGTACACAAGCTGTGAAGCGATTCGTGAAATTGGCAAGATAAAAGGCAAACCCGACATTAAGCACATTATTTCCATAGAAGAACCGAAGTCCGTTTGGGCTTCGGTTTTCTTTTTGAATATATTATTATTCGGTCAAACCGCCTTCTTTCCTTCTACTCGATTATCTTCGTCGGTAAGAATGATGAGTGGTTTGTGTGTCTTAGCTGCTTCGGCAGAAATATGACAAAAAGACAATATGTGAATTTTGTCGCCAACATCTGCATGTAAGGATGCGCCACCATTCATACAGACACAGCCACTACCTCGCTCACCCTTTAGAATATAGGTGATAATTCGCGTACCTTTAGTCGCATTATTGATGTGTACAAGTTCCCATTCGTGGAGGTTCGCGGCATCCAAAAGGTCTTCGTCTATCGTGATGCTACCTCGGTAAGAGACATTTGATTCGGTGACGAATACTTGTTGGAGTTTTGATTTTAAGACTTCTACTTGCATTTGAGTATCGTGGTATCGAACTGATTTATGCTAAAATTTAAACGGAATTAACCATTAATTGGGCAAAATGTTATATGACCTCGTTAGAGGTCAAATATTGGTAGAGTTTTTCAATAAAAATACGTCAACCGAGCCTTTGGGTTCGTAATATGGAGTACATAGAGGCACTCAAAACAAATTTTCATCCCAAAAAAGCTACCGATATTTTGCACTTAACAGTGCTGCCCAATTAATGGTCAATTCCGAATTTAAATTAAGTCATTAACTGGACTTTGGACGAAATGTATTGGGTATCAAGTATCAGGACGAGGTGAAATTTAATTGCCTGATTTTTAATCATAAGTATATCTTAATTAAAACTTATTTAGAAATATATTTTTTAATTTAAATACCTGATAATCAATTAGTTATAATTTTCAGTCCTGATGCTTGATACTTTTGTCCAAAGTCCAGTCATTAAGGGATGAGGCAAAAATAAACTCAGATTTTTTATGCCTCATCCCTAAAAAAAGCGTATTCCATTGGAATACGCTTGATATATTTTTTGGATAGTGGATACACAGAGTCAATCAGAAAGTGATGAACTCTCCATATTCTTATAATCCTGCTACGAATTTTGTCAGTTTGCCTTTAAGGTTGGCAGCTTTGTTTTGGTGAAACAAATTGCGCTTCGCCAAACGATCCACCATAGAGATGACTTTGGGCAAGAATTCTTCTGCTTTTGCCTTATCAGTCATACCACGTAGCGTTTTGATAGCTGTACGGGTCGTTTTTTTATAATAACGATTGTGAAGACGTTTTTTAGCGTCCTGACGAATTCTTTTTTTAGCTGATGCGTGATGTGCCATATATATAATTTCTAACGTTTTCTAAAATTGGAGCGCAAATTTAAGGCTTTTGCCAGTTATTTCAAAATTTTCGTGAGAATTATTTTGATTGACCTTGTAGAGAGTGATAATTCCCGTTTTGATGTTTCAAATAAAGTGAGCTATCTTGTGCCGAAAATCTCAAGAACAAAGGTAAGTAAAAACAATTTATTGAATTGTTTTTACTAAGAAACATCAAAATAGAAATTACTCATTTTTATGAAAAAACAGATAAAGAAAGCCGTCATTGATTTAGGAACAAATACCTTTCATTTACTAATAGTTGAACCGGACGGAGCAGGGCATTTCAAAGAGGTTTATCGCAAAAGGATTTTTGTACAACTCGCCGAAGATAGCATCACACATATTGGTAAGGCAGCATTTGAGCGAGGTTTGAATGCACTTCGGGCGTACAAAACGGTGCTTGATGAGTATGACATTCAAGAAGTTAGGGCTTTTGGTACGGCTGCCCTTCGTCGGGCTTCAAACAGTGCCGAATTTCGGGCAACGATACTACGAGAAACAGGTATTGAAGTACAAGTAATTGGTGGAGATGAGGAAGCAAGATTGATCACAGAAGGCGTTAGACTGGCAGTTCCTGTTGATGAAAAACCAGTTTTGATTATGGACATTGGAGGTGGCAGTGTGGAGTTTATTATTGCAAACGATAGTGAAGTGTTTTGGGCGCGAAGCTTTCCGGTCGGTGTGGCGATACTGTATAACGATTTTCATAAAAGTGAACCTATTTCAGAAATAGAAATTAATCAAGTTCGTCAATTTTTAGAACATCAATTATTGCCTTTAAGAAAGGCTTTGTCACAACATCCTGTCGCTGCGCTTGTAGGGGCTTCGGGGACATTTGATGTATTAGAAGCTATGTTGATTGATATAAAAGATAGCCCTTTACATGCCTTTATTCAGGCAAAAGACTTTTATCCGATTTATGATAGAATTGTCGGTGTGCCACTTGATGAACGGCTAAAAATCAATAAATTACCTATTCAACGTGCCGAACTCATCGTCGTGGCACTTATTTTAATTCATTACGTTTTGGAGGAGATTAATATTGAAAAAATTATAGTGTCAATGTATGCTATGAAAGAGGGAATGTTGAGTGAATTAATCCATAGGTAGGACATTGATTTAGGCTGGATTCAAATTGTCTGGCAGTTTTTTCGAGGTGCTTCCAATTTTTTTGATAAAAATATATGAAATGATTTTGATTCTAACACTAACGTTTTTTTTACTTTTGTTTGTTTTTTGTCAAAACATCTCTATTTTCGCATTTGTATTTATATACTAAATGTGAATTATAAGATGTAAAAATTATTTGAAATTCATCCCATTCTCAATAAAATTACTTTTATATTTTTTTATTAAACATTTAAGAGTACCTAATATCTAAATCCCTTAGTGCTTCAATTTATAAGTAATTGAAGCATTAGTGGGTCTTTATCCACTTCCACTACAACTATCAAAATGAATAAGATTTTCATTTTGCTTAGGAAAATTATAAAAAAACTTTTTTGCACTATGGTATGTGTATTAAAAAATAAACATACACTTTTAAGTACATTGTTTATTAAATTTCTTATCATTTTTGACGTTTATTTTGAAATGAATCGACCCAAAAATGACGCGAATACTTACTGTATTTAACGAGTTTTTTGGGGAAGAGTCGTTTTAAAAGAAATACTCAAAAATGTTAAGAAATTTATTAAACAATGTATTAAGTGAGTTGACATAAAAAATGCAATCTGATTACTCAAAACTATCAAATTATGAAGAAAATTAAATCTCTATTAACATTACTTTCAATGATAGCCTGTCTATTTATCGGAAATAATGTAATGGCGCAGCAAACTAGTGGACAAAACTCAAAGGTAATATCAATACCTACAAACAACATTACAAAACACAGCAAAGCTGCCAAAAGTAGAAACATGCCTCAATTGAGCAAAGTGCGAGAGGTGACAGGTACCAAAGATAAAAAAGCTATGGCGAAACCTGTTGGTACAGATATACAACTTAAAGGATTGGAAGCAAGATTGAAGTTTATAGAAGCTTCTGATATGACACCCGCACAAAAAACTACCATAAAGAAAAGAATTCAAGACAGGTTGGACAGTTTAAAATAAAGGCGGTCATCATGTCAAAATTAATTTAACCAAATCGATTAAATCTAAAATATGAAAAAAATATTATATATTGTATTGTGTTTACTTCTTGTAAACTATACTGCTAAAGCAGATTTCTTTCCTGACGGCACTTCTTCGGCTGGATACGTTGATAATGGTACAGGCTTGGATGTTACGGTAAATATTGGTTGGGGATCTAATACTACTGAATTTGGAGACGGTTTTGTCGTTACTATTGACGGGGTGGACTACTATGTTGAAGGAGCGACTGGTGCATGGGGTGACGCAGGAAGTGCCTTCTTTGGTGCGCCGTCCGGGTTTGGTGATTTTGCGGGATCGCCCGTTACGACTACGATTACTATACCTTACCCTGCCGGATGGATGTCGGGTGATATGATAACAGTAATGATAGACGGTTATGGAGATGCCTTTGGAGATGACCCTTCCGGTGCCAACTCATTTTACCTTGATGAGACGATTACCGCGAATGAAATTGTCTGTGAGGCAGCCATTTCTGATCCTGTTCCGCTTGCGACTCCGCCTTGTCCGGGAGAAGATTTTGTGCTGGTATTAGATGGTAGTGTTCCCACAAACTACGGATTTAGTCTTGGAGCGACTCCGGGAGTAGGTTGGGCAGTTACTGACGTGCCAGGAGGCACTCTTTTTGGCTACTTGGTAGAAGATGTACCGGGTGCTACTGACGGTGCACTTACCTTGACACATCCGGGAACAGGTCTAGATCCTTTTGGTGTGGGACTTGCACAATTATGTTTTGCACCAACAACTATAGCAAATACCGACCCTTTCACCCTTGATATATTTGATTGTATTGCAGCCGGGTCTGAAATTTGTATAGATTATTCAAATACAATTGTTACCGGAGCAGCCTCAGCAGTATGTGTAGGAAGCGGAGATGCTTTTGATGTAACACTTGGTGCAGTAGCCGGAGGCGTTGCTCCTTTGACAATTACTGATGATGCCGGTGGACCGGGTGGTAGTGACGGATATACCGTTTCAAGTGTACCGGGAAGCACTATGGTTACATTCACCGTGATAGATGCGGATGGTTGTACATCTGTAATTACTGCCACTACACCTCCTATACCAACTATTGATGCTATCGGACCACTCTGTTCAGATGGGACGAATAGCCCGGCTGACATTACAGTGAGCGATATTCCAGAAGATGGTATTCTTCAAATTGATGTTTTATTTGATGGATGTACCACTGAAGCAAACTGGGAAATTTTGGATGCCGGTGGCGTTCAGGTTGTTGCGGAAGGAACACCGGGTGACGGTGTCGGACCCGATAATGCAGATCCGACACTCGGAGTAATAGTTTCCTATCAATATTCGCTTCCTGCGGGAACTTATACCGTTAATTTCATTGATGATTTTGGTGATGGTATGCAAGACTTTACATGTGGACCATTTTGCGGTGCTACCACTCAAGATGGTACAATGACGCTGATTGATGTAGCTTCGGGTAGTGCAAATGCTCCTTACTCACCTGTGGGTGACGGTGCTTGCGGTACAGGTGCTATCAGTACTGAAACCGTTGGTACGATTACTGTTACATCTTTTATTGGTGCACTCTCTGGCGCAGGTGTGACGGATAATGGTGATGGTACAGGTTCATTGAATGCAACCGGATTAGCAGAAGGAACAACAACTGTAACCTACAGTGACCCTGTTACAGGGTGTGATGTAGCACTTGAAGTAACGGTTGAGAATTGTGGAGAGGTAAGTGAAGTTCCAACAGTGGGAGAATGGGGTTTAATCATACTTGGTTTGATGATGTCAATTACAGCTATTGTTGGTATTCGTCAGCGTAGAGAAGAAGAAGTTGTAGCTTGAATCACGTTAAGTGAAAACGCTAAATAAGAATGAAAAATTGATCATTTTTCATTATAAAAATATGAAGTGTTTTGTCTTGTTTTTATCAAGACAAAGCACTTTTTTTTTATTCAAAAAAACTTTTACAAATCAAGTGAAAAGTATTGAACTAAATTAAAGCGTATATTTTTTTGGATTTAGTAAAAAAAAAATTACATTTGTCACGTAAAAGTAAATGAAACATAAGATATATTAAATTCGATTTTAATTTGACCTATTAAATTATGAGTGGTATGTTTGTAAACAAACTACATCATAAATATAAGCATTCAATACTTCTTTAAGTAACCTTATCTTTATTTTTATAATACCGCAATTTTATTCAAAATATACTTATACTAGTACTCAATATTAGAGTAAAATATATTTAAAAAATCCATAAACTTAAACTGAGTTGCTCAAAAATTTTGACTATGAAAAAAATTAAATGTTTAATGTCGGCGGGTCTTACCTTATGTCTCTTATTTTGTATGGGAAGCATAGTTGAAGCGCAAGAATCACCGCGTACTAAAAAAGTTGATGCAGAAGCTAAAAAAGCACAAATTCAGCAAAAGCTTAAAGCTCCTAAAGCCCAAATAGGACTTACTGGTAAAATTAAAAAAGAAGGTGTGCAGGGTAGGGCGAAAAAAACAAAGCTGACATCCGCCCAGATTCAAGCAAAGAAGCAAAGGATAGCTGCTATTAAAGCTAACCCGGCTAATGCAAAGAAAAATAATAAGCAAGCTACTTTGCAAGCAAAGCGTAAAAATATTGGTAAAAAAGACGCGAAAAAAATAGAAAGAATCAGCTTTGATAAAGCTAAATTTCAAAGAAAAGCTGCGGATAGAAAAGTAAAATTGAGAAGGCAGTGATATATTGATTTGTAAATTGGTGATTAATTGCGTTCAGTACAATTTTAATTATAGCCAATTGACATTCAAATCAATAGTAATTTTATTCTAAAAATCATTTAAATCCATAATATGAGAAAGTTAAAAAAATATTATAATAGTATGGAAGCTAGTAGCCTTAAGAGCAAGCTTACTTCCTACTCGGCTATGGCTGCCACATTTGCAGTCTTTTCGCCGGATGCCCAAGCTCAATGTCCTGCGGGGAGTGTGGTAGATGCTGATGCAAGTACTCTCGAAGTTGATATAGACGGTGATGGTAATGCTGACCTTTCTTTGAACTTTGTTAATAATGTATATGGTACTCAAGTATTTAACGGAACGGCTACACCTTCAAATGCAGGATTACCGCTTCCACCATACACAGCAGGGTTCAATACCTTGACTTCTACCGTGCCTTTTACAGCAGGTGGTCCTGTTGCCAATCCATTGCAGACCAACTGGGTGCAAGGAGCTTCGTCTAATTTCACCGTTGGTGCTTCAAGTTTCTTTCCTATTACAGCTAGTCTGTATGGCTTTTTAGCTTCAGGGGTTCAGTTTTCTTATTACTTTAGGTCTATTAGGTACTTTGCTACATTGACACAGTCCATCTCTATCAATTATGCTGTGGCTTATGCTGCTACTGGTAACCAGTTAGTTGGATTACCTGCAACGGGCAGTGATGTTTGTGCGGCAGTCGGTTCTAATACGGGATCTTTAATTAATATAGGCTATCAAATACAAACACAAAACTATTCATACTTCAACCAAAATGCTCGTGTAGGATTTTTCTCTGGCTCGGCGTATGGAGCATATAATTTAGCTCTCGGTACCTTTACTGTCGGTTTATATTATGTTGGTAACTATTTAGGATCTAATGTGTTTTCAGGTGGTATTCCATCTGCTTATGTTACGCTGACGACCACTGCACCCGCCATTAATTCGAGTGGACCTAATGTAGTAGCTTCTGGCAATATATACGCACCGTATAATAATATTGGGGTTCAATTTAGCGGACCGGATTTAGATGGTGACGGAAATGCTGACACTTATTATGGTTGGGTCACAGTATCTATCGATCCTAACACAAGTGCTATCACGGTAGTAGGATGTGATTACAATACCTGTTCTGTGGAAGGGGCAACGGCAAACTCTGCCGGAGGTGCTGCATCGGCTTGTATCAATGTTGGTCAGGCTAATCCGGATCCGGGAGATTGTGCGCCACCTGTCGGAGATGTTCCTACAGTGGGAGAATGGGGTTTAATCATGCTCGGTTTGTTGATGTCTATTACGGCTATCGTCGGTATTCGTCAGCGTAAAGAAGAAGAAGTTGTCGCTTAATGAGATAATAAAAATTGGTTAATTCATTTTCGCTACGCGAATTTGACCAATTCATAAATACAAAACGCCGTTTCGGTTTTACCGAAACGGCGTTTCTTTTTAAATAACTTTTATATAAAATCACTCATTCAATTTCCAATTGTACTCCATAAAGTCAATCTTTGCATTCGACTTTAATTGTGTACTGGAATATTTGTTGATAAAAGCGGTCACATCGCCAAAATCACTCGCATACCAGTTGAATAATTGAGATATTTTTGCTGACTTGGGACTGATTTCATTGAATTGCGGATTATTGATAAATTGCTTGGTCTGACGTTCAAAATTACTTTCCAAATTAGAAGCCGTCCACGCCTGATTGAGCAAAGCCGGGCAAGATTTGGCAGCACAATTGACCGCAAAATGTACCCGCGCATCTTTGTATTTTTTTAATAAAATTTCTTTCTCAATCTGGTCAAGCGAATAGGTCTGACTGCCGAGTTTTATCCAACGTTTGCTCCACGGCTTACCGCCCTCCAAATCAGTAATACTACCGACCGGATAATTATCAACTATCAACTTGACTGTAAAAGCATTATAGGCATTAATCCAATACGCCATTGCCTTTGAACGTTCCCAAGCTGCTTGAGGAGGATTGGCAGCGAGTAAGCCGAGGTAGTTCTCCAATTTTGCTTTGTCTGTCTTGAAACCACCGTAGTTGACTGTACCTGATGCACTCACATATTTGCGTAACAAACCATCCCACGCATCATGTGATAAAGCAACAGGTTTCGGAGCGGATGGTGCCTCTACTTTTTCTACGGGTTTTTCGACTTTGGGAGCTTCCACAGCTTTTGGTGTCTCTACTACTTTGGGTACTGCCGGTTTAGTGATAGGCTCTGGTGCAGATGGTGGTGTTTTTACCACTTCTTTTATCTTTTCTACGACTTTTGCAGGGGCTTCCGTAACTGCCGTCGTAGTAATCTTGACAACTTCTTTGGTTTTTTCGATAACTTTTTCGGCACTCGCTTTAGCTTTTTCAGTTTCTTGTTTTACCGTTTCTTTTACTTTTTCGACGGCTTGTTTGGGTTTGGAAGTGGTTGTTTTTTTGGGCTTTGGTGTAGGCATTTTTTTGACTTCGGTGGCTTTTGGTGGAGTCTCTGCTGGAACTGCGTCAGCTTTGGCTGCATCTCCTCCCCTTTCTGCTGTGACATCAGTTTTTACAGATACGGTTTCTGTTGTATGATTGGTGGTTTTGGTCGTTTGAGAGATGACTTCTTGCTTTTTTGTTTGGTCATTGCCACTTGTACATGCGACAAACTGAAAGGCAATAAGTATTGCTAAGGTCCAATTGATTATTTTCATAAGTTTAAATGATTGTCAATTTGAAAAATCTAAAATTACATTGATTGAACGTAGTGATACAAATACTGTTGTTGGAAAAACAGTCAAATGTACCTTATACGACCAAATTTGGTCGATTCTTGCCTGTTATCACAATATAAAAAAGCCATTCTAATGTAGTTAAGTACACTGTTTCACAAATTTATTTACTTTTTTGAGTATTTCTTTTAAAATGACTCTTCACCAAAAAATCCTTAAATACAGTGAGTATTCGCGTCATTTTTGATTCGATTCATTTCAAA
>Ga0114954_1000526_pt1 | contig 12317 bp, 7 predicted proteins | sample Porto_4metaG_FD_87299 | JGI IMG/M metagenome (GOLD analysis project Ga0114954, IMG submission 87299) | Marine algal microbial communities from Porto, Portugal - Porto_4 metaG | ecosystem: Host-associated > Algae > Red algae > Unclassified | place: Portugal: Porto | collected 2015-02-02
GTAGTTACTTGTAGCATAAGTACTATGGAAAAACACTAAATCTCCCGGCTTAGGATCTGTTATACGTTGGGTTTTATCCCATTGGGTTTGTGCAGTACCAAATAAATTAATCCCAACTCTTGAATACGTATATTCAATAATTCCACTACAGTCAAATGACGTATTTGGTGTTCGCCCTCCAAACACATATGGCCATCCTTGATACTTTAGTGCTTCTGCCATAATTGCTTGGAATACATCATCACCTAAAACGCTACCACCAGCAATTCCACCAGAACCACCAGGGGTTTGACCAGGTTGATAGTATCTCATGATATGTGGAACATAGTCTGGATCACCATAACACCAATTATTAGCTACTGCCTCCGCACTTCGCCATGATGCACATCTATAACCATTTTTAGCTGATTGTTCTGCAGAAAATGCTCTTGCATTCTCGTGTGTATATCCACCTTTCAATACTGCATAGTTAGCGTATCCGGTTCCGTAGTTATAACATTGTAATGTAGTATTTTGATCACCATTTGATTTTTTATGACAATCAGCAAAATGCATTAAACCATATTTTATACTTTCCTCTGGATCAGTAAAATACCCTGGAGGATGCCCTTGTGATTCCGAGCTTTGCATTACATCTAATTGTGTTCCAGAACTTTCTTGTTGGATAAGAGCAAGAATTAAAGGTGTCATTGCTTCAATACCATGTTGTGCCGCATATTTCCTTACCAATGGCTCCCATCTCATTACTTCAGGACTAACACTTGCAGTACCCGGGGCAAAAGGACCACCAATTCCCCCAGGACTGACTTCATCTTCACTCATTGTGGCAGTTAATAAAAATATCACTATACCTAAACCTGCAACAGCAGCCAGAATCACACCGGCTATTATAAATAATGGTTTTGCAACAGCTACTGTTGCTGCCTTCTGTGCTACTTTAACCGCTACTTTCTTCCCTACTTGTGCAACTGCTTTACCCGCTATTTTGGATCCTTTTCCAGCTGCCTTTCCTAAAGAATGGCCTGCCTTTTTCAAGGCAGGCTTGGCATTCCCTAGTTCAGCTTCAGGATGATGTTCATTTTCAAAGTCGCGATTTGGCTCCGCACTCAATGTATAAACCCTCCCTCATGAGCTGAATTATTTCGGTTTTATCATTTCTTTTGCTTTTACATTTTTTAAAGCCTCTTGTTGTGTTTGTGCATTTGCTTCAACTTTTTTAATTGCTGCCCCTTCTTTTACCTGTTGTTGATTATTTACTTTAGGGATATTCTTAGTTGGTTGTGAATTAACTGGTTTTACCTCTACTTGCTTTTGCGGTGTGCTTACATGTGAAGTAGTAACTGGTTTACTCTCTATCGGGTTCGGTTTTGATGGTGTCGTCCCCGACTGTGGTGCTGTAATTGGTTTACTCTCAATCGAATTCGACTGTAATGGTGTTGTTCCCGACTGTGGTGCTGTAATTGGTTTACTCTCAATCGAATTCGACTGTAATGGTGTTGTTCCTGACTGTGGTGTTGTGATTGGTTTACTCTCAATCGGATTCGACTGTAATGGTGTTGTTCCTGACTGTGGTATTGTGATTGGTTTACTCTCAATCGGATTCGACTGTAATGGTGTTGTTCCTGACTGTGGTGTTGTGATTGGTTTACTTTCCATCGGATTCGATTGTAATGGTGTTGTTCCTGACTGTGGTGTTGTGACTGGCTTTGTTTGACCATTTGGTGTTTTAATTGTTGCTCCAGGTTTTGCTTCCGCTTTTACATCTCCTTGCTTATTCTCAAGTCCACCATTATTTTGACTTGCTACTGGTTTAACATCCGCTTTTACATCCTCTTCTTTACCTTTTAGTTCTGCCTGTTGCATTTCAGGGTTATTATCTTCATGTTTCCCTCGTACTGCTAATTCTGGATTCTCTTTAGTTGCGGCTACTTCTTCTTTAACCCTTTCTTGCTCCTGATTTCCTTTTCTATCGCGAACACCTAAATTTTCTTCTTTTTTCATTTGGTTTATATTTTTTTCTTTTTCTGCTTGCATTTGTTCTTTTTCCTTGCGTTTACCATCTGCTACCTTTTCTTTTCTATCTGCATAGTTTTCTTTCAACTGTTTAAACTTACTGTAGCCTGATTTACCCACTTTTCCTGCCACCGCAGCACTTGCCAGACCCGCGGCGCCAGCTACTGCTACACCTCTTCCAACTGTCTTAGATCCACGTCTAACATCACGATATTTCTGCCTAATATTACTCATAGCATCTGATGCGCGTGCAGCTCCGGCACTTGCTGGTACTGTAGTAATAGCATCAAAAATTGTTTTACGGTATAACCAAACACCTAAGAATGAAAGTACTTGTAATGCAGCTACAACTAAATATCCATATTTATCGGTAGCGCTAAATAGGATTGACGATACCCAAAACATTAAAGTTACCAGAAAGCCTATTGCTACTTTCATTAAAAGTGTTCTAAATAATTCAGCTAAGAACCTTTTAGCTGTTCCAGTCCAGGCCGGAACTAATGCCATTAATAACATTACAGGTGACATTAAAGCTACAATAATAAACATTAATTGATAGAATAACATCGCCATACTGCATAATCCAAGAACAATCCATAAAGGTAGATTAATTGCTCCAAGTAATAATACAAGTGCCCCTCTTTCAAAAGTAGCATCTAACGAGAGTGTTTGATTTTTCTGAACCTCAACTTCATCCTTTAAAAGAGCTTTTCTTTCATCAGGATCTGTCGTTGTTAACATTTTCTTAATTCTCTCATCACCAATTTTCTTCATATCTGTTGTACCAAACTGTAATAACGTATAAGGTTGTTTGATTAAGAGAGTATGCGTTAAATCAGTGATAGAATCGACACCACTTGAATATCCTTCACTTGCTCCACTAATACTTTGAGTTGAATCAAGAACAATTTTATTTACTTGTTCGGAGAAAGTATTAAGTCCTTTGATGATATAACTTGAATTCGCAAAAAAACCTAGGGTGAAAACTAAAATACCTAATGCTTTTAACAATCCTCCTAGCATCTCTGACTGGCGTCGTTGTACAAAGCCTACCCAGATAACCCAGCAAGCTAATAAAGCTAACATGAGTCCAATTAATTCACTATATATTCCATTACCCCAAGAACCATTGAAGCCTGCCGCTTTAGAGATTACATCACCTAACTTATCTCCAACATCAGCTACTATATTTAAACTCATTGATTGGCCTACCATACTAGTCACAAAACTACTAATTGCAAGGTTTACTGACCACCCAATACTAATTAATATAAAAATAGTTGCTACAATTTGTTCTTTAATATTATCTTTCCATTTCCAAAATTTAAGAGATTCTCCAAATCCACCTTCTGGAGTATAAACATCGATGCCATAACTACTTGGTGGATATTCTTCATATTTTAATTTTTCCTTATTCTTTGGAATGATATCGTCTATAAGAGAAGGTCTGGGTTCTTCCTCTGCATATACTGGAGCAGCTTTAAAAAGTAAATTAAATGCTAAAAGCAAAGTACAAATTAATAACAATAGGGTAATAAACTTTTTCATTACATGTTACTCCCCCTTTTATGGGAAAACCATTAGTCTTTGGAACTAAACTCATTTGTCGGTTTAGTATTTGCTAATTCATCAATTTCATTTCGTTCAGGGCCGGTATAACTTCGAACTTTGAACCCATCTTCTGTACGAACTACTCTTACCCATTTCACTGCTTTATCGATATTCTTAGGGGGCTTCTTTGAAATAAAGTTATACATAATTGTGTCCTTATCTACCACATATTCTTTCACAGTGTAATCTTTGTAAGATAAATTATTTTGAGGTCCTTTATTAGGGTCCAATATTTTATTTTTCTCCCCATCGACAACTAATTTACGTATTGTTTTATAATCATGTTGTAAGTCGGCCTTTACAAAATCTAGCATCATTTCTCTAGGAGTGTGCCCCTGTTGATCTTTTTCTTCCCCAACATTTGTTTCACTATTTCCACATGCTGCACTCAGGAAAAGAGTACCTACACATAGACTTGTTAGCATGATTTTTTTGAATTTAGTTTTTAACATATTAACTCACTCCTACATTTATTTTTTCTCCCCCTTCTTCGACAAAGGTTGCATTAACTTCCTGCCTTTCATCATCATTTGACTTTCTATAATTCTTTCTTGCATTTGGTCTTGTATCGAATGCATCGTATAAATCCTTAAACACTACATCCATTGTGACAACACCTGTTCTTCCTTGGATATCTTGGAATAAGCATTGTCCTGTTTCTAAATTAGTAACAATCGCATGATTTTCCTCATTATCAGGTAATCCAAAGAAATCTAAGATTGAAGAAATCTCTTTACTGTCGGTATTACGGAATGAGAACTTCATACCGATATTATTCTTAAATGTCTCATCTCCAAGGTCACTTGCACTTTGAGTTGCAAAGTATACTGCAGAGTTTAATGCACGACCTTCACGAACTAACTTACGAGCCAACTCTCGCCCTTGAGAAGTTCCCATAATCGCCCATGCTTCATCTAATAGAACAATTTTGAATTTAGTAGGGTCCTTTTGAAAGAATTTTCTTGCAAAGGAAGATAGAGACATCAGCATACTAACTGATAAATTTTCTTGTAAGGTATAATCTTTCGGATCTTTTTGAATATCTGGCATATCAAGATGCTGAATTTGTATGATATTCACTGCTGTATCAAGTTCAATATCTCTATTTGTTCCATCACCAAAGATTAAGTGTGCAAATGATAAATTTTCAAATGCTTGAATGTGTGCGGCTAATTGTTGATCCACTTTATCCTCACTATCTTCAAGATATTGAGATACAGCTGTTAAGCACGGCTCTTCCATTCCTGCTACGAATTCTACGGCTGAAGCTAAGCGCGGGAATTTTTCCGAGTTATCTGGTTTAATACCTGTAATGAAAGTAAGAATTGTCATCGCTAACTCAATTGCATCTTTTCGGCTATGTTTATGAATGATAAATGGGTCTAATTTCCCTTCATCTCGCCTATCAGTCCCCAGTGTAATTACGTTTACCTTACCTTCTAAGCCGTGTAAATCTTCTGTCCAGTTCCCCCTCTCACCTTTCGGATCGACTATCAGTGTTTGAGCTCCTCCTAGTACTGCTAGATAAACAATTAAGTTCGTTCCAAATGATTTACCAGAACCAGTACTTCCTGTTACTGCAACTGAAAGTGCGCTTGTTTTTTGATTTGCAACGGTATTTGTTGCTGCGAGAGAAGGTGTCATATAGACTGCTTTGTTTAAAATACCAGTTGTTCCAATATAAAACCCGATATTATCCCCTAAATCTTGTGTTGCTCCAAACATACCGGCCGCAAGTACTCCAGGTTCCATAAAGTGTATATAATCATTTACATACCTTCTTGCCCCAGGGATATGTTCATTAAACAGGAGGAACTGATCTCCATATGGTCTTACTAGTTCAATCATCATCTCTCTATAAATAGAAATGAGTGAATTTGTATTCCGACGCATTGTATCTAAATCTTCGGCACATATACAGAAAGATACTGATGTTTTTACTAACGGCATACGTGTCTTTTGTATGAGGGCTTGTAGCTCAGTAGCTTCCTGAACACCTTCATACACGTTTAATCCAACAGTTTGTGCATTTTCCCTTGCATGCATTTCTTGATCTTCTAAATCCTTTTTCTTCTTATTTAGTTTAGATAGTGCTTTACGATGATTTATGTTTTCTGTACGGACACTTAATTCAATAGGGAAATCTATATTTTGAATCATATACATCCACTCTTGGTCTGGAAACTCCATCGTATATGGGATTTTAGATGTAGATAAAAAGCTCATATATGCTGGATATTCTAACCCGTCGGTACCAATCTGGGACATTTCAATATGTCTTCCTTTAACATCAAATTCTGCTTCGGATAATCGTAATAAGCTTTCTTGATTTGGTATTATTGCAGAGTCGTCATTTTGTACGGGAGGTGTCCATCCAGCAGTTACTGGCGCCTCTAATGTGCGATAGAAGTTTCTTAATATAACCCATTGCGTTTCATTAGTTTCTAGAGCCCTTACAGCCAAATGTTTTCTTATTTTATTTTTAAAAGCGCTAGCTTCTCTTTTAAACATCTCCAAATCAGTTTTTAGTATTTTGGTATCACCAAGTAACCCAAACTGTTCTGCAGTGTTTTTAAAGGTATGAAATGCTGTGTACAACATTTCTTTAAACCCTTCTTGTATGTGTCTTACCTTTAATTTCACGCCAATAAAATATCGGTACTCTACTGCATTTTTCCCAAATTTTCGTTCTAGCTCATGTACCACATCATCTGTATGATCAATTGCAAGTTCTTTTAATTCACCGCTTACTGTTTCTTTGAATTCATCTGCTTTTTCTTGGAAGTTCTGATAAACAGGAATCATTAAGAGGTGCTTTTCTTCATCAAAATTCCAAAACAAGCCAAGTTGACGCATGAATAAGGTATTTTTATCATCATCTCCTCGGAACTCGTATGGTATTCCGTATGCCTCATAATACGCCCAGCAAGAACCATCTTGGTTAAAAATCAAATTATCGTGAAAGTATTTGACTGGAAATTCAACCTGATTCATTTTACCCTCCTTAGAGAAGAATATGAGACTAAAATAATTCTTCCGTATAGATTAATTAATTACTTATTATTGATTGAATCATCCTTGAATCGTATTAAGGTTTTATATTGATAGTTTCCAATATTACCAGTTGTATCTTTATAGCGGCTAATCTTCTTACTTTCAAACATAAACACGAAAAATCGAAATAAAAATTTATGTGGGCTTTTTCCATCCAATTCTACATTGCCAAAGAAGTATGCTATTCCACCTGGTAATATTAAATATTTTAAAAACACATTATTTCCTAAAGGTAAAAACTGATCTAGAATTAAAATTAAAAGTAAAGATCCAACAAAGAAGCCCAACTGTCTATAAGGAACTGGGAAAGGGAGAGTTAAGTCCCTTATCCCGTATAAACTCTTAGGAATATCCCATATCGAGTTGTATGTCCTAACTTCTTTACGAGTCGGCTTTTGAGTCATTTCTACCAACCCCTTTAATATTTTTAGAGATTTTTAATTTATTACTTGAATACTAAATTATATAATTTTGTGCCAAGATCTTTGAAAACATCTGGTGAGAATACAAAAACTGATAATAGTGCACAAACAATTATCCAACCAAGTAAACCAGCCATTTGTCGTTTAACTGCAAAGACGATTACTCCAATAAGTGCTACAACTAAAAAGATCGGGCCCAATTGAGCTACTAACCAGTTTTTAATATTTACTCCAAAATTTATATTACCTATTACAGCTGCATCCGTAATAGCAGGTAACTGCTGAGCAACCATATCTAATCCCAAAAGCTCCATAATTATTTACCCTCCACTTTCTCTAATGTGTTTTCAAATTTTTTCATAGAGCTAATTAAAAACTTATTATCTTTATTTACTAGATTTAAATCATATGTGTATGTGTACTCTAAGCTGCTATCGTTGTCTTTTAATTTGGCATCAACTAAGACTCTGTACCCTTTATCCTTATCTTCATAAATCCGCAAGTTTTCTAATTTGCTAAATGTCATAATACCTTTTAGTCCATTTGTTATATTGCTTTTTTCAAAGTAGTAAGCAATTTCTTCTGGTGTTCCTTCTGTATACACTTTAAATACAGATTGCAAAAATTGTTCTACTTTTTTTATTTCTGAATCTGTATTTATTTCTCGTCCTTCTGATTTAAATGTAGCCACTTTATAAGATGCCTTTTCTCTCTCTCCATGAACGATTGTAGGATGGTCAGGAATCACCATCTTCCCTTTCTCTATTAAGATTGGAATAGAGAAGTACCTTGTCACTTCTTTAGGTTCTTTTGGTGTATCTGGGGCTTGAGTTGTTCCAGGAGCTGGATTATTTACAGGTTCTAGTTTTTGAATGATTTTCAATGTAACTTCTGCTTCATTTCCTTTTTGACGAACTTCTACAGCTTCTGACTTAACTAACGTACTAGAAGCATTTTTTAAACTATCTCTATTTAATCCTCCTTGCTCATCGGATCCTTCAACTAAATATTTTTCTAATCGTTTTTTACGTGTTTCAGCTACATTCATATCAACCTTCCAGTTAAAATAATCAGCGGCAAAACTATCGGCATATGCAATTAATTCTGCTTCCGACATCTTAACTTTTACGGGTTCCTCTTTCTTTTCTTGAACAGCTACTGCTCTAGGAGAACCGGCAAGTTGGATAAATGAAAGGGAGCTTCCTGCAAACACGAATCCCATCACACACCAAAATGTAACCTTACCTACTTTTCTTCCTGTTATAACTGGAACTTTCTCCCTTGTTTTACGTGTTTTCTTTTCTTTAAGTGCTTCTGAATTTTCTTGTTGCATATCTAATAGTTCAGTTGTTTTATTCTTTGCCTTTTTAAAGAATGTAAATTTCTTTTTTTCGGCGTTTTTCTGGGATTTCTTTTTTACCATGTCTTCACCTCTCTTTTTAAATGGTTAGGAGATTACAAGGTTCATTGTAATTTCCACTAATTAACTATCTACTTTAAGTATGATTTACTTTTTTCGGAAATCTAAGAGAAATAAAAAAAATTATGTTTTATATCAAAATTTTTTTAGGAAGATTAAACCTAAATATAATGTTTATTAAAGTACATAAAAAAACCAATTCCATTAAGAAATGAAATTGGTTTTACACAGGGTCTATTCTCTATAGTAAGTATTACACAATATAAAAACCTAATATAATATATATCTTTAATATATATAAAGAAAAAAGATAATACTTTTATACAGAGAAAAAATCGTCTTAAAACATTGCTGTGCTAAGGGTTCATCATTACTCTAGCCGTAAAAAATCATAAAAAGTAAATACTGGGAACGTACTTAATGAGCTGGATGATGATTAAAAACTACAAAATATCGTAAAGTAGGTATATAAAAACTACATATAATCATCGTTAATTTGATGCGAGTGAATGAATAAATAATAAATACAAATTTTGCTGATTTATGAACAAGCTTTCCACATTTCTTAAAAACTACACACAATTTATTAACAAATTGGTCAAAATTAGGAACAGAATCCACTTTTTAAACATAACTAACAGAAGTTTTTCTGATTTTAAGTAGATTTAGAGATAGAACATGATAAGAACAGTACTTAAGGCTTTATGTTATACACATCAGGTCAAAATTATTAAGATATCAACAGAATTATAAAAAATATTTATGCTTTTTTGTAGATGAAATGACACAAAAGGATTGAAAATTCAGATTTAATAACTCAGAAATTGTGAATATCTCATTTTGATTTACATGCAATGTATGTAATTGCATAAAAAATAGAGAGGCGTGATCATTAAAATTGAAAACTTTCTCTCTGTTTTGTTTGAAGTAATGCATTTCATAGGGTATCTTCAACACGAATAGCCCTCCACTTTTGTTTTTTCAAAAATAGAGAGCTGTATCTTTACATTGCTGGAAGCAGCTGATCAACTGAATGTGGTGTTTCACTTGTTGAACGATAGTATGCTTCTAAGGACTGTAGAAACTGAATTAAATCAAAGTCTTCAGGGACCTCAATTACACGAATCTTTTCCTTCGACAATTTATCAACTTTTTCAATGAACAGTTCACGAATATCACTAGGCATGTTAGTTCCTTGATGCCCGCTAGACTTTAATAGTTCACGGATTTCAATTTCTAATGCTGTATATGCGTTAATATTTACTCCTTGCTCATAAGCATATTTTCTAAATAGTGATTCCTCTTGATACTGCATGTAATTACGATGGTAAGCATCTAAGGTTACAGGTACAGCATATTTCGCATGAAGCAGGTCATGCGCTTTACGGAATAGCTTTTGAACATTGCGTAAAGAGTATATAGCAAAATGAGTACCAAATTTAAAAATGGCCTCTTCTTGATCATGTTTAGGTACATTGTGTGTAATTAAAGGATAAATACCAGTTTTAGCAGCTGTATCTAATACACGGTATTGAGAAGATTGCTTTAATAGTTTACTTAGTGTATAAACAAGCTTTTTCGGATACCCTTCTTGTCGATCAATCATTTCTCGTAAGCCACGAACTACTTGGCGAATTTGACGATGACAAGAGTGTTTTAAAACGTTAATGAATTGGTTCATATCCTTTGCAAATTCTGCAATATTCATTTCCACTAACAGATTTTCAATGAATTTAACTTTACGCTTATATGTATCTCGTGGTGTAAAAGGATCACGGTATTCTGCTCCTTCTTCTTTTGCGCATAAGAAATCAGGATGTACAGATAAATGCAATGTTGTGTATTGCTTTTTATTCTTCTTCCCTTTTTCTAACTTGCAAATTTTAAATAAAGGAGATCCAGTAGCAGATAGTTTTGTTTCTAGTTCCTCAAGTACAGCACGAATCTGATGCGGGTATTTCTTATGTAAGTAACGATACATTCCACCAAAGTGAGTTGAATTACCTTGCTCATCAACTTTAAATAAAGAACGTTTCAGGGTAGTTTCGCGTTTCTGCTGCATTGCTACATCCATGAATAGTTTCTTAGCTGCAATGGATAACTCAAAGAATTCTTTGGTAAATACTATCGGGCTAATAAATGTATATGCATTTGCTTTATTCGTTTCTTTATTCATGAAATCAGTTAAGGTGATTTTATATTTACCACTGTACTCATTTTCGATTGTAATGATGTTATGGAAACTTAACTTCTTTAAAGCCACATAAAATTGTGAGTGGTGAATATGTGCAAATGCTTCTTTATAATTTTTATAATCTTCCCAAAGCATATGGATCGATACATGCGAAAGCTCACCATATGTATTACATTTTTTATGAAGAAATAGAAATACTTCTACATCAGCATTTGTAATACCATATAGCTTATGTTTTCTGCCTTCGTTTTTATCAAATTCACTTACTTTATCTACAATCTTTTTCAATTTCAGTGAAAAAGATGGCTTTGCTTTAGCAATAAATCCTTCTTCATCTGCAATTCGTTCTTCATAGGACATTGACTTCACAATGTCTTCTAGATAAGTATCTTTAAAACTGTAATACTTACCTTCTAAAGCTTCTACTAACCTTTGCCATGATTTAATTGTTACAATTACTGGTGTTGTTGTTTCACCATTCAAACTACGTTTGTTCTTTATAACGAAAGGTTTTGCCATCTTTTTCACCTCCTTTTATTTTAAGTTGCAGTTTTCCCCACAATTAGATATAGAATTTCATTTTTGATTATATCAAATCGAATACTGGTGAAATCTGTCCCTTTAAGAGGAAAAATAAAAAAATGAAACGTGCCTCAATCCCTTGTGCGACAAGGGGTTTGACGTTTCATAAAAAAAAGTTTGTTGCCACCATAGGGCTATGAAGTTTTTTGAATATGAAACGTGGTATGCAGTAGGATAAATCTTTCTAAACCATTGATTTCATAGGATTTTAAGCTCATTCTGTTTCAAAGTTGTAGCCATCATATAGCTATAACGTTTCATGTTTTTTGTAGGATGAGAAATTTCCATAGATTTCGTATAAACACTGATATATAGGGAGTTATAACTGTTTTTAAATGAAAAGTTGTAGCCATCATACCGCTATAAACATTTCATTTCGTTTCATGTTTCCTGCCGTCATATAGCTATAACGTTTCATGTTTTCAAAACAAATAAATTTATATAAAAAACCGCTGTAACCATTGGTGTATAAGGGTTTTTGTGAGGTTTTATGATGTCAGTTGTAGCCATCATATAGCTATAATGATTTTATCGAGTTTTTGTTCATATTTTATGAAATGGCTTTATATCAACGTTTATGACTAAAGCGCATAAAATAAAATTTTTTTTAGAAGAATAATTGTCAGGAGATTCTCGTTTCATTTTTTTAAAGTTGTAGCCATCATATAGCTATAACGTTTCATAAATTACGAAATTGTAGCCATCATATAGCTATTCATTATTAAAAGTAAGAAGTATAGCCGTGATAAAGCTATACAGTTTCAAATAAGAAGTAATAGCCGTGATAAGGCTATGCAGTTTCAAGTAAGAAGTAATAGCCACGATAAGGCTATGTAGTTTCAAGTAATAGCTTATAGCCATAATAAGGCTATATAGTTTCAAGTAAGAAGTAATAGCCATGATAAGGCTATGTAGTTTCAAGTAATAGCTTATAGCCATAATAAGGCTATATAGTTTCAAGTAAGAAGTAATAGCCATGATAAGGCTATGTAGTTTCAAGTAATAGCTTATAGCCATGATA
>Ga0114954_1000534_pt1 | contig 12240 bp, 9 predicted proteins | sample Porto_4metaG_FD_87299 | JGI IMG/M metagenome (GOLD analysis project Ga0114954, IMG submission 87299) | Marine algal microbial communities from Porto, Portugal - Porto_4 metaG | ecosystem: Host-associated > Algae > Red algae > Unclassified | place: Portugal: Porto | collected 2015-02-02
AGATTACAGATATGCCAAGAAATCTACAATCATCGTATCACAAATCCCAGTCAAAAATTGGCATCCATTAATTGGTGAAGATACCATCGCAGATGCGATATTAGATCGCATCATACACAATTCCCACCGCATAGAGCTCAAGGGAGAATCTATGAGGAGAAGAAATAAAGTCACAGATTAGAGGGGCCCGTTCCAGTCGCCCTACGGGCTCCTTCCACGGGCCCCTCTAATCCCAAAGCACTATTGAAATAATTACTTAATTTTAACATCAGAATCAGTGCCCAATAAGGTGGTACACTTTGCATGAGATTTAGTGGTACACTTTCATGAGATTATGCAATACCCAAGTATTTGTACAGATTATGACCTAAAAGTGCTAAAGTCATATAAGCTTGACCAACAGTTCTCTTACTTCTGAATTTATTTACTACTACTGAACATGCCTGATAAACATTTGCCATTGTTGTTCATACAATGTAGCGATGATCCAGAGCTGCTTTTGAAACTTATAGGCTAATGGATATTCTTTTGATTCGCTTTAGCTTCTAATAAATCCAACATCGTGTTTATATGTCCCAGATTTCACTTGACACAATTCAGTCCATTACGCAGAGCCTTGCGGAGTTCCTTTTTAGTCTTTTTCTTAGCCTGACTCAGATAAATTTTATGGGCTTGTTTACGATACGTTCGTGGCTTTACTGATAGTTCTTCTCTCAATGTATTAAAGAGTATGTCGAGGATAGCTTCTGTTCTGACTCTTGCCTCGGCTATGAGTCCTAAGTCATTGGGATATCGGATCTGCTGATCTGCTACTGAAGTATCTATCTTAAGTTCACGATTATTATCCTTAGTTAGATTTTGATTAGTCTGACTAAGCTTAATGATCAGAGCAGACAGCTCACGAAATATAGTCGCTCCCAGTCTTCTACGTATATCTACAAATAGGGATGGAGAAAATACAGCATGAGAAATGAATTCATCTAACCTTAAAAATAATTGCATGTACGGATTTTCTCTAATGATCTCGATGGTATCCTCATCAGTCAGTTTAAGCTTGTGCTTAATTATCATAGCTCTGATTGGTATTCTGGGGCTAATGCCTTGATTATCTTGATCTAAGCTGTATTGCTTTGTGAATTTAGCGACCATATTATACCAAGGCAATATGCTACCCAGTTGTTTCCACCGATTGCTGAAATTAAACTGTAATTGATAAAGTGAACAGAATTCGTCAAATTTGACCTGATACTGAGATATATAATTTACCATATGCAAGCCTATAGTCAAATATCTATAACCTTGGATATAAAAGACATTAATTTAAGCTTATCTAGTTGATTGTCAGCATTTTATCTGTGGTCTGAGGAAGCCCTATTTAGAAGTAATTTTAGGTACGCCGCAGGTGTGATATCATGGCCAGTAAGTATTATTGGGAGAAGTAGAAGAGAATGGCTTCAGTCCGTGAGATTTTTGTAAAAATTATGACAACCAAATTTCCTATAGATATCGTTTCTCTTTGAACATTATTTACAACAGTGTACCAGAGCCATATATATTGTCGAAGCAGCAAAATTAATAGTCTATAACCGATTAGTAATCAATCATATAGAGCTTAGAAGCTCAAGCATCAGGTTTTTTCTGTATTTCTTCGTTGATTGCAAAATTTATGATAGAATTAGTTTGGGACATTGATTTACGCGATTACTAAATTAGTTTCTTCAATTTTGGCAATATTCTCTTAGCTCTAGATTTAAACCCAGCAGAAGAGTAGGGGAGCTGTTCTTCTATCACTGCCATAAGCTCATGGCTCAACTCGGGATATTGACTAGCTATCTTAGCTAGAATACTCATAGAGAAACATTTGACTGCTATAGGACTTTTAATGTCCTCGATATAACTAAAACATTTTTCATATAATATTCCAGAAAGGTTTTCAGGTATGTCAATATCTTGAAAAATTCTCACTGTATTTCTCACTACTGCATCATGAGGAGCGTGATCCAGATTCCGCACCATCTGGGACAAATAAGGCTTCACTAAGTTTTGTTCATTTATGGCTATGTGTAGCACCGGCCACGATGCTTTCTGACAGATCCTCAAGTTATTACCAAAAAAGCAAGCCATAAGTGCTTGAAACTTAATCGGATCGTTATCCAGCCACCCGATGAATTCATTAAGATCGGATTTATACTTGACTCTAAGCAGCTTTTTTTGTATTACTTCAGTGTATTGATTCACTATAACTTGGCATGGTCCTTGAAATATATTGAGTTAGAGACAATAAAGATATATAAGAAACTCATTCTCAAGAGTATCGTTGGTTATTAAAATTGAGTAATTAGGACAGCAGGTCGACATCTCACAGATGCCGACCTCTTTTATTTAAGGCTATTATAGGCATTATTAGATTAGCGGCTTTATACTTAAGATGCTAAAGGACTTATCGCGAACCACAATTTATTAGTTGTTAAATTTTGATGCTGACATGTTGAGATCAGTCATCTCTCAACAACTAAAATATGGCATAATCTAAACCTTAAGCAATCTGATATGCTAAATAACTAAGAGATACGTATCGGCAGCAATTTTTGCATAAAGCTGGATTGGAAAGTGATTTCTAATTTATATAGTCTATTAATATTAATAATGGGCGCAAAGACTTCGTTTGATCGTCCCAAGAATTTATTCACTACATCATATGAATGATTTCATACTCATAAATCACCACCAATTATCTACTACTATAAATTTAGATCATTAAGGACTTTCATCTGTGGGGTCAAGTGCGCTCAGATTAAAATCTTGCCTAAGCTTATTGGGCAAGTAGCAGTATAATTTTTGTTGATGTATAGCAGCTGATCTATTTCATGTGCCAAGCCACTTATCTATAGCTTATACCCCAGCGTAAAATCAATGTTAATTCTTTGCTGTTCCAAATTTACCCTTTGATTATTCGCATCATTAATCAGGAAATAAGGGGAATATACCTGCTCTGCTAGGTTAAAAGATCCAGCAAGATCAAGGAATATTCGTCCCTTCCTATATCCGAGACCTCCGCTAAAAGTTATATTTGGATTGCTCACTGCTTTGAACGCCGATGGTTCATATCGGATGCCAGCGCGATAGCGTAATTTGTTTTGAGCTAGCTCTGCTCCAAGCTTTACAATCACAGCTGAGCCCAAATCAGAATCAATTTGATTATTGAGATCGTTTTCCAAAATTTGGTCTAATGGATTATTGCTATTAGAAGTCAAGTTGAAGGAGGCATGACTATAAGAAAGGAATTCTACTTCTCCACTGATAAAACCGCGTAGCTGCTTTCTTTTTCTGGCAGCAAATTTAGCGTCATCTTCATTTCTACGTTGACGTAGCTGGCCAATGCTGAACATATATGCTGCGCCGCTGATAGCTCGCCATGGAGTAGTGATTCCGTACTGAAAAGGCGGAAAAGTTCCGCTTGAACCTATTGATGTCTGAGGAGATCCTGTATCATTAAAGGTGTAGCTGAGATTCGTATTAAAATTATCATTTAGAAACATGAAGCTTGGGGAGTGTCCTGCTAATGATACTCTTAATTTCTTTGTAGGTTTTATGATAACACCCAGCTTTGCATTGAATCCTGCCCCAGAAGTCTCTAAAAATTCTGTGTATTCCAAATTTTCGAAAAAGTCGATTCTATTACTCTCATCTATTTCTCGATATACTTTGTTTTCCTCAAAGCTGAAAAATGGAATGCCGATACTTACACCTACAGAAACTTTATTATTAATATTAGCACCATAACCGAATGCGAGCTCCAGTCCGGAGCCCTGACGATCTACGGTCTGCGTTTTTAATACAGGTACCTGAAAATTGTTGAAGTCAGTCTCATAAAAATTATCGCGATCAAAATCAAAAATAACACCTGCATCGAACGCAGGCCCAGCTTCGAAACTACCCAAATCTCCTGGACTAAGTCCATTAGCTCTCTCAGTGAATCTCTCTGCTATAGAACCAGATGTGGTCGCGGAATATTCAAAGGATTCTCCAAAATCTAAAAATTTATTCAGAGATATGACAAAGCTCGAATATGTGATGGCCGAACTTGATCGATGACGATTGGTGGATACGAAGCCTAAGACGCCTAAGTTAAAGCTCGCAGCTGAAGAGCTTGACAACTCGCCTCTTAAGTTAGCAGTGTTGGAGAGTATGGATGTGCCTACACTGAGCACGTATTCCCCATATTTATACTCTCCTAATCCAGCAGGGTTTGAACTAACAGCTGAAATATCAGCTCCCAATGAGCTGAAGGCACCGCCTACCGCTATGGATCTAGCTGTACTTGCATAATCACTTACAGAATATCTTACGGCCTCAGTAATAGACTGGCCTATGGATGCTGAGCTGATCACACACATTAAGCCGAGAGTGATGAAGATTTTAATAGTCATATATGGTCGTTATTCGTGATGATATTACGTGATGTATCGTAGAAGTGCCAAAACTCTGAAAATCATCTGATAATCAATAAAAAGTATGTTGGAAACTTAGTAGATAATGTATAAACATAGCGCTGAGGTTATGCATAAAAAAAGGTGGAAGAACATCATTCAACCACCTTTCTAATTTACTTTATGAAAACCGCTTAACCTATCCTCTTGAACCTCTTGATGATGAAGATCTTACTGATCCAGATGATCTGCTGCTTGAAGTTCTGATGCTGTTAGAGGATCTTGAAGTAGAAGTACGTGGAGATCTAATTGATCTGTTATTACTTCTTGAAGTATTATAACTTCTACTTGATGATCTCGTAGTTCTTGGTCTATTGACTCTTGTACTGGTACGCTCAGTTCTCACTGATGTGTTAGTCGGATTGCTTCTGAAATCTCTTCCAGTCCTTGTCGTGGTAGTTCTGCCAGTTCTTGTAGCTGTAGAGTTTATAACACTTCCAGAATTCCTTGAAGAACTTGCTCTGTTAGATGTCGCTCTGGTAGCTGAAGGAGCGAATGTACCGCCTACTGGTGGGCAATAGTACGCCGCTGAACTTACGCCTCCGAATCCATTCCCATATATAGCCGTGGGTGCTCCGAAAACAGATCTTGTGTAAGGATTAAAATACGGATTGATGGAATTTCCAAATGCATTTGATCTCCTATTAATTATGAAACCGCTGTTAAACGCTGTGTTTCCCAAAGGTCTGTAAGCTCCGTAGAATGCTGCTCCAGTATAGATAGGAGAATAATAGCCTAAACTTGAACCCGTTCTAGCAAATCTTCTTACTCTCGATGAATAATAATGACCATCTTCCTCATCCACGTTATAGTATTCGTAGTCGTCGCCATCGTAATCCTCTGCATATTCCTCGCCTGAATTTTCAAACTCGATACCTGCAGAATCGTCATCGTATAAATCGTCGTACTGCGCTGAGACAGTAGCTGTAAAGAAAAATAACGCTAATAGCGTAAGTATGGATGAATATAATTTTGATGTTTTCATAGTAAAATTTTTATTGTGTAAATACATTAAATCTTTAATTAATATCCTTAAAACTTGAAAGTACAATATTATAAGGAGCTTTCTAAAATATCTGATGTAAGAGCCATGACTTTTCTAAGGACTTTTATACTTCAGATTATACTATTAAGACGAATATTTAAGGGTATAGGTTCATACTTTAGATAAATTATTCATTTTTTAACATTTGATTAATTAAGAATAATATTTTGAAATACGATTTGTGCATTATCTATATTCTTTGAAATCATTAATTTATTAAATATTATTTTGAAATAGATTTTTGAGAGGCCCTGGTTCTTAATTCTTTGTTAGGGCTTTTGTGAGTGACGTTTCCACGATTCTTCTTTGATGACCTATTGGTCAGTGGCTTCGCCGATTTGTGCGTATACTTTTGTTTGTCCATCTTATTTCCCTCTATAATTTTTTTCCTATTATTTTGACTATTATTCGACGCAGCACGTTTGTTCATATTACTGTTTGCTCGTCGCTTATCCAGTGTTTTGATGGAGTTTCTCTTTTGGCCTATATTGCTATGATTGTACTTTGATCGATCTCGTATTGTAGACTTTGGCTTGTTTGCTCTTCCCTGAGCGTAAGTAGATTTCCTGCCACTACTAAGAGGCTTACTGGTTTTACCTATGTAATTTGGTTTTGATCTTCTTGTGCGAGTGGAGATACTTTCATTCCTTCTATTATTGCGTTCTATATTATGCCGATTGGATCGATTAGTATTCTGCAAGCTGCGGTCTGACTTAGACCTTAGTTCTGACCGTCGATTACTTGTGGAATTAGGTCGTGGTTTAGTAGATCCTCTTCCACGTATAGCACCTTCGCCATCTACATTACTGCGCCTAACTCGGGGATTACTGGTGGCTATCCTATTCCCTCTTTGTACTGAAGATGGGAAGTCAGCTTCCCTTGATCCTTCACTTTGAATTTGCCATCCCCAGCCATATGGGTTACGGTTATATCTATTATACCTATTGTATCTATTAAACCTGCCGTATCGATTGTAGCGTCTAAAGATACCGGTCTGGTAATATCTCCCGTAGTACCAGTTCTGCCATCCCCAACCTCTCCTGCCTCGTCGGTTGAAAAAGTTGAACGATATGACAGGACCAATATTGAAATTAATTTCTAAGCGAGAACCAGCCCCTATGTATCTTGGGAAATATGATCTATAATAATTTCGGCTATTTAAATAAGGTGAATTGAAATCGTTAAATATGAGCCTGATGCCTACTGCTCGATTCCTTCGTCGATAGCTATCTGTCGTATAGTCAAAAAGGTAAAAATAGTTATTAGAATATACGTATTCGCTTTGGTATCGTATGAAATAGGGATTCAATAAGGGAATAGCCCATATGTAAGGTCCATTAGTGAATTCAGGGTCATAGTAATCAGAAGTATTATCATCAAAAGCATCACCATATACCTCATCTGCATAGTAGTCCTGATTTTCATAATCTTCTTCGTAGGCGTAGAATTCATCATCATAGTATTCCTGCGTATAACTCGCGTAACTCAGCAAGCAGAAGAGGTAAAAACATCCCTTAATTCTCAATCGTTTCGTCTTTATCATAGTTTCAAATTTAGAATGCAAATCATCGACTTTCTCCTTCTCAAATTACTACTTTTACAGCGGTTAATGAGTTAAATTAATGGTGTCGACAGTGTTAAGGCTGTTAAAGCTGTTTTACTGAATAAATACTAATTTGAATCTTATTTTTATGATTATAGAAATGTAATCGTTTGATAATCATAAAGTTACACCCATTTTAACAACTGTTAATATTTTCTTAATATGTCGAAAGAGATAACGAATCGGTCGGAAGACTACTCCCAGTGGTACAATGATATCGTCAAAAAAGCTGGTCTGGCCGATCATTCAGCTGTACGAGGGTGTATGGTTATTAAGCCCCTGGGTTATGCCATTTGGGAGCACATGAGGGATGAATTAGATAGAGCATTTAAGGAGACAGGGCATGTGAACGCCTACTTCCCACTATTTATTCCTAAGAGCTTTCTTAGTAAAGAGGCTCAGCACGTTGAAGGCTTTGCTAAGGAATGTGCTGTGGTCACCCACCATCGGCTCATGAAGGACCCCGAGGGAGATGGGGTCGTGGTAGATCCAAGCGCTAAGTTAGAAGAAGAACTCATCGTCCGGCCTACATCTGAAACCATCATATGGAATACCTACAAGGACTGGATAAAGTCATATCGCGACCTCCCCATACTAATTAACCAATCGGCAAATGTAGTACGCTGGGAGATGAGGACCAGACCTTTTCTTAGGACTGCAGAATTTCTATGGCAGGAGGGGCACACTGCACATGCTACCAAAGAAGAAGCAGAGAAAGAGGCTGCGCTGATCCATGAGTTGTACACTCGATTTTTGGAAGATTTTGCTGCCATACCTATAATTAAGGGTCGTAAAACTGAGAATGAGAGATTTGCTGGAGCCGTCGAAACATATACAGTCGAGGCACTGATGCAAGATGGTAAAGCTCTACAGGCCGGAACATCTCATTTTCTTGGCCAAAACTTTGCTAAAGCATTTGACGTAAAATTTTTGACAGATACAAATAAAGAGGAACTCGTATGGGCTACCTCTTGGGGTGTCACCACTCGAATGGTCGGTGCGCTGGTCATGGTTCACTCTGATGATGACGGCCTCGTCATACCACCTAAGCTGGCTCCGACGCAGGTAGTATTCATCCCAATACCGAAACCAAATGAAGATATACTTGAGCTAGCAACTAAGATGCAGTCCGAGCTCAAAAGTAGAGGTATATCTTCGAAAATTGATAAGGATACAAAGAAGAGACCCGGCTTCAAGTTTGCGGAGCACGAGATGAAAGGCACTCCGATACGTGTTGGCATAGGCATGAGGGACATTGAGAAAGGTGTCGTAGAAATAGCCAGAAGAGATACCAAAGAAAAGCAATTAATACCTATAGATGCCTCAGTTGAATATATAGTCCATCTATTAGATGATATACAAGATAATCTCTTTCATAAAGCCAAGAAATTTCGGGACTCCCATATTACGGAGGTTGATGACTTAGATACATTTCAGGCTGTACTGAAAGATAAGGGTGGCTTCATACTGGCTCATTGGGATGGGACGGTACAGACAGAGAAGAAGATTAAGGAACTCACGAAGGCGACAATTAGATGTATACCCTCAGATCAAAAGAAGGAGACAGGCAGCTGCATTTTGACGGGCAAACCTTCAGCGGGTAGAGTACTTTTTGCAAAATCTTATTAAATGTAAAGACAAACTTATATTATTAATATCAATATATAGATTTACCATATATTTGTACCATGTCTTACGAAATAGAAGGAACACTTCACAAAGTGTTCGACACAGAAAGCAAATCAGAAACCTTTCAAGTACGTGACTTCGTCATCAAAACAGAAGGGCAATATCCCCAATTTATTAAGTTCCAATGTTCACAGGACAGGTGCGGAATCATTGATAGCCATAAAGAAGGAGAGCAGATAAAAGTCTACTTCGATCTGCGAGGCAGAGAGTGGAATGAAAAATTCTTCACTAACCTCAATGCTTGGAGAGTCGAAAAACCTAATAGTCAGCCTCAATCTGCAGCGCCAAATGCTCAAGCGGGATTTGATCCAAAATTTCCTACTGAGGAGCCATCAGGTAAACCACCTGCACAGTCCAACAAAGTGGAAGAATTCGATGATCTTCCGTTCTAAATCAGAAATAAGCGATTATAGCATTGGCTTCGTGACCTAAATTCTGACTACGGAATACCTGACAATCCATTTAAAATTAGAGAGGGCAGCCTTCAATCAGTCTCTGACAAAGGAGTTAGAAAGCTATACCTATAGCTACTGAAATTTACTTTTTATAAGCCATTTCTATCTGGCCTAATATCGTAATTTCATCTGACTTGATATTATATAGTCTTCAAGGATCAACTCTGGACTATTGGATGACTCCTCTAATTTTCCTATCTTAAGTGTCCTGAATAACACTTTATCATACCGACCTTATACTGATACTCTAAGGTCTTAATGATCGAGATCATTTCATTTAGTGTCCTCCATATGAAGTTATATATACTATTTTTCGCCTGTACATTACTTTCCTGTAGTACGCTGCTGGCGCAAGATATCAGCTTAGACCAAGCTAAGACTCTTGGTGAGGCGGCCATGGCTCTCTATACTGATAGCGGATCCATGAAGAAATCAATCAAAGTCAAATCCAACTTTACAAAAAGTCTCCATAAAGAAGTGACTTACTACATCCTGAACATGGAACCTACAGGTTTTGTGGTCATGTCAGCCGATGAGAGGTATCATCCAGTCCTGGCTTTCTCTCAGGTGGGTCACATAGACTTTAATCATCCTGAGGCTAACATTGGCTTGTGGGGCGAGCTGTCCAGACATGAGCAAAATATAGAATATCTGCGGAAAGAGGAAAAGACGCTTACATCCTATGTAATTGACGATTGGGTCATGCTGCAGTCCATCGCTGCTGGATCGAAAAAGAGTCTGACCTTTAATGCTGTAGTAGAACCACTCACGACAACCAAATGGAATCAGAGCGGATATTATAATGATTCCTGCCCTCCAGATAGCCTCGGACCGAATGGTAATACCTACTGCGGATGTGTGCCAATCGCCGTCTCGCAGTTGATGAGATTCTATGAAAATGCTATTCCTGGTAATGGATCTGTCTCATATGTTGATCTTCAATATGGTCCACAGTCTGTGGATCTGTGCGGGCAGCAGTTTGACTGGGCTTCCATGCCAGACACCTTATCAGAATCCAACCTGGTGCTAGCTGATTTCATTTACGATGTTGGGAAGACCATGGAAACGAATTATAGTATCTCCTACACTGGTACGTATGCATACAAAGTCAGGGACGCGCTGATTTATAATTATGGTTTTGACCATCGAATGAAGTCCTATCGTGGAACCAATGCTGCACAATATTCAAAGACGCTAAAGGAGGAATTTGAAAATGGCCGTGTCGTATTCTTATCTGCGTGGTCTGTAGATTCGCTTGATTATGCAGAGTCAGGACACGCATGGATAGCAGATGGTTATGGTTATTCTAAAAGCGGAGCTGAGTATATGCATTTTAATTGGGGCTGGGGCGGTAGTAATAACGGATGGTTTCTGGATACTGAGAGCTTATGGTTGCCGCATGAAGCTAATCAGGAGCAGGCCAAGGTATCCTACTACTGGTATCGCTATACATTGTATAATATTTTCCCAGCAAGCGAAGATTGTCAATTTCCTGACCCCAGTATCACTTCGGTCGATCCTGATGAGAGCTATGCCTGGATGTATTATCGAAGCCCGGTGGATGAGGAGGTCCAGTTCAGGTACAGAGAGAAAGGTGCAGCTGAATGGATAATCAATGAAGCGACCTATAAATATTATTCACACGCCAGAAATTTAAACAAGGGTACCACTTATGAATACCAGTTAACTCGAAATTGCTGTGGGGAATGGTCCTCATTTTCTAATGTGGCTGAGTTCAACACATTGGGTTCAGCTCAAATAATAGAACCGCAGACCTCAGACGAGTGTGCCGCTGAGGATGGAGTGTCATTATCTACATCTAGTGTATCTGATCATTTCGCATATATATACACAGATAGGCCTCATGGTCGAGTCAATAATCAGTTTAGGTATCGAAAGTATAATGCAACAGACTGGAATGTAGGGCAAGTAAATGCGACTCACTATTATACCTTATCAGATTTAGCGGCGGGTACGACTTACGAATTTCAAGTGCGTCACGAATGTGCTGACAACATATGGTCTGACTATTCGACCTCAAATAGTTTCATGACTACAGGAGAAATTAACTCATTGGATGAAACTGCTATTGAAGAGGATCAGACTGATCAAAGTGAGGAAATAGATAGTGACAGTAATGAGGAGGAAGCTGCTGATGATATGGTAGAATGTCCTCAGGTACGTACGAGCTCATTCACTGCTGGTTATCAGCAGGCATCGGCCGTGACTGCCTATTTTGTTGAGGCATCAGTCGGATCTATTTTTAGATGGAGGTATAGAGCTGCAGAAACTGATACAGCATGGTTGTTGACTGGAGAAAGTATCTTCACATCTGCTAATCTGACAGGTCTACAGCCAGCAACGAGCTATGAATATCAAGTCGCGCAACAGTGCGAGAGTGGATGGTCTGAATATTCAGAAAGTAGATTTGTAAGTACCACTGCCCTTACACATCAGATTACTGAGCTAAGACATGATCCAGTTAACACAACATCATCCTATGTCACGTTAGAACTATCGGTTTATCCGAATCCGACCGCAAACCTGTTAATGCTGGAATTAAGTGATGGCGGATTTGCTCAACAGGAGTCAATAAAAACTGTCCAAGTATTTGACCGATCAGGCCAATTGATTATGCACTTGGATGCAGTCCCTCACTCCAGAATTCAGATTGATGTATCTCAGTTTACTAAAGGTGTCTATCATACTCGCGTTGTCCTGAGTGATGGTTTTTCACTATATAGTAGATTTGTCAAGCTGTAGCCAATAGACTAAGATCATATACTTACAGTTGGCTTAATAGGAAACTACTCGCAGTGCATTTTATATGATGGTGTGAGATAAAAAGCTCAACAATGTTGCAATGTCCCCAGGCTAAATGTTTAATTATATAGCTACCACATTCTGGATCTGTAGATTTCCTATCAAGTACCATGCTCAGTCTTTTAGTCATGACAA
>Ga0114954_1000544_pt1 | contig 12048 bp, 9 predicted proteins | sample Porto_4metaG_FD_87299 | JGI IMG/M metagenome (GOLD analysis project Ga0114954, IMG submission 87299) | Marine algal microbial communities from Porto, Portugal - Porto_4 metaG | ecosystem: Host-associated > Algae > Red algae > Unclassified | place: Portugal: Porto | collected 2015-02-02
CACCGTGCACGCCGCTCTCGCGGTGCAGAGCCCTGGCCAACTGCTCCTTGCCGGTACCGGTGGCGCCTTGCAAGAGCACCGGCAAACCCGCGCCGAGCACCTTCACCGCCCGTCGGGCCTCTCGGGCCTGCAGCGGCGCCCAGTCGCGGACCAGATCGGCGAGCGACCGCGAAGCCGACGCAGCGGGTCCAGGCACCGTCACCCGGGCGGAGGTGTGTGCATCATCTTCGAGTGGATCGACCCGGTGATGGGGTGAGACGACACGACCGATCAAGGCCCCCTGGCTCTTGTCGACGCCAAGCTCTCCACGCACTTCGATGCCGAGCAGCAGCGGTCCGCGACGAGCCTGGCTCCGCATTGCCTCCCAGTCCTGCCCGAGCAGCGCCGCCACGCCCTGCCCGACCAGGCGCCCAGGATCAGCGCCGAGCCACAGGCATGCCTGGGCATCCGCCGCCAGCACAAGCCCCGCCTCATTCACCGCCAGCAGGCCAGTCGTGACACTCCCCAGCTCCCCCAAAGACGCATGGATCTCGATCACCCAGTGCTCACGATACTGATCGCGAAACAGCCGTTGAGCCATGGCACCAGCCAACTGCTGCACCCGACGCAGGAAGAGTTCGGGCCGAGGATGGCCGGCTTCGAAGGTCAAATCGAGGATGCCCAGGCAGCTGTGATCGAGGTCGAGCAGCGGCGCCGCCACGCAGGACAACGGATTGTCAGGAAACAGCAAGTGCTCGCAGGCATTGACCAACACCGGACGGCGCTCGATCGCGGCCAGCGCCGGCGCATTGGTGCCGAACCAACGCTCATCGAGGTTCATGCCCTGCACGATATCGACCTTGGGTTCCAGCGAGAAACGCCGGCCGTAGGTCTTCAAGACCACCGCGTCGCGTGACGCCAACAGCAGCTGACACCCCGGCAGGTCATCGGCCAACCGCTGCACCAGCGGCTCGGCGAGGGCGATGAGGCGACGATGGCCATCGAGCTGATCCCGCAGTTCGGGGCGCGACAAACGCGGCAGCTCATGTCGGCTGTCTGGTCCGAGCCCCTGCGCCAGACAGCGCTCCCAGGAGCGCCAGATACTGGCGTCGAGCATGTCGGTCGGCAGCGTGCCATGGCGAAGCAACTGGTGGGCCTGACGCGTCACCTCGGGGGTGCGCAGCACGGAACGATGCATCGCGGACTCTCCCGTGGGTCGAGTGTCGCAGATTGCGACAGCAGGGGCAGACACTCGCATCCTGCCTTCTCCACTGCCCCAGCGAACTTCCCTAACCCACTGTTTTGTAATTGTCTTCATACACCCTGACGGATGGCATGCATATTGCTTTTCTGTCATCGACAGTCAGTCGATGGACAGCAAATGAGGCAAGCCCCCATTCAGGCCTCGGGCGATACGCCCGTGGACAGGTTGCCGACGCTAGGCACCGGGCCCATCCGTCGATCCTGCCCGTCGTCGCAAGGGCCGCCGCCTTGCACCGAGCCTTCACCATTCTGCCGCCAGACCATCAGGAGAAACAACCATGACAACAGCCTCCTTCACTATTCCCTCGACACTCGCCCGTTGGCTGGACCAGCGCCGCCAGATGTACATCGGCGGGCACATGGTCGACGCCGCCAGCGGTGAACAGCTCGATGTGTTCAATCCCGCCGATGCCAGCCAACTCGCTCGCGTGCCGCTGGGCAACGCCGACGACATCGACCTGGCGGTGACGGCGGCCCGCACAGCCTTCAAGACGTGGCGCCATTCGCGCCCCAATCGCCGCGAGAAGCTGCTACTCGATCTCGCCGATGCCCTGGAGGCCCGGGCCGACGAGTTCGCCCTGCTGGAGACCCTCGACAACGGCAAACCACTGACATTCTCACGTCATATGGACCTGGCCCTGGCCATCGATTTCCTGCGCTATACCGCCGGCTGGGCCACCAAGATCGAGGGCCGCAGCATGACCCCATCGATACCGGCGGTACCGGACGGCCACCGTCTGGTAGCCTATACCCGCCGTGAGCCCGTCGGCGTGGTAGGCGCCATCATTCCGTGGAACTTTCCGCTGCTGATGGCCGTCTGGAAGGTGGCGCCGGCCCTTGCCGCCGGCTGCTGCATCGTGCTCAAGCCCGCCGAAGACACCCCGCTCTCGGCCCTGATGCTGGCTGAGCTTGCCGACCAGGTGGGCTTTCCGCCGGGCACACTGAACGTGGTCACCGGACTCGGTCATGACGCCGGTGCCGCCCTGGCCGCCCACCCAGGCATCAACAAGATCGCCTTTACCGGCTCGACGCAAGTCGGAAAGCTGATCGCCAAGGCCGCGGTGGACAACATGACCCGGACCACCCTCGAACTCGGCGGCAAGTCGCCGGTGATGGTGTTGCCCGATGCCGATCTTGAAGCGGCCGCGGCCGGCGCGGCCCAGGCGATTTTCTTCAATCAAGGCCAGGTCTGTACCGCCGGCTCACGCATCTACGTGCATGAAGACGTTCATGACCGTTTCGTCGAGCACCTCGTCAAGCAGGCCCAGGCACTGACGCTGGCGCCTGGCACCGAGGACGATTCGACCCTCGGCCCCTTGGTGTCGGCGAAGCAACAACGTCGAGTCCTGGCCTATATCGACAGCGCCCGACAGCAGGGGGGTGTCATCGCCACCGGCGGCGGCACCGGCCTTGACGGCGGTTACTTCGTCGAGCCCACGGTCATCACCGGCCTGGCCCAGGAGAGTCGTTGCGTGCAGGAGGAAATCTTCGGCCCTGTGGTCGTGGTACAGACCTTCCGCGACCTCGACGAACTGGTAGCACTGGCCAACGACAGCCCCTATGGCCTGGCCGCCAGCCTCTGGTCCAACGATCTCACCGCGGTGAACCGGCTGATACCCGATATCGAGGCTGGCAGCGTCTGGGTCAACGGCCACAACCTGCTCGACCCCTGCATGCCCTTCGGCGGCTTCAAGCAATCCGGCATCGGTCGCGAAATGGGCGACTCGCTGGTCACCCACTACACCGAAGAAAAATCGGTCGTGATGCTGGTGTAAGGGTATCTGAAGACGGCCCGACTCGACGGCGCAAGACGCGCCGTCGCCCCCACGGTCAGTCGCCGTATGCCTCGCCACTGACCGGCAGATACCAGCCCGACGAGGTCGCCGACAAGAGCGCCAATGAGGGCGATGCCAGGCTAGGCGACGATGACACCACGCTGTACGCTCAACGCATCGTCGGCCATTTCTTCTTCCGTTTGTCCGACTCAGGAGCACGCATGTCCCGGGCCGTCATCAGCGATATCGTCATAGCGGGGGCAGGGCCCGCAGGGGCCGCACTGGCCCTGCTGCTCACCCGTGCGGGCCTTGGTGTAACGGTCGTGACACGTCTGCGCGAGTACGCCGCCATCGAAGGCATCAGTCGTCGCAGCGGCGATGCCCTCTCACGGCTGGGCTTTCACCAGGCACTGGCCTGTGCCGAGGGTCCCGTGGCAAGACGCGTGCATTGGGGCGACGACGAGCGCTCGCCGAATCAGGAGTGGCTGTTACCGCGTCCGGACTTCGACCGTGGCCTGATCAACGACCTGATGGCCGCCGGCGTCCAGGTGATCGAGGCCAGGGCCGGCCAGTGGCGCCAGCAGCAGGGCGCCATCCATCTCGCGCTGCACGACGGGCGGTGGCTAACCGCTCGCTGGGGTGTCGAAGCGCGTGGCCGCCAGGCGGCGCGCCGGCACCGTCGCGATACTAGCCCCTGGCACACACCGGCGCTGATTCTACGTGGGTCCGACGCAGGGCCACCGGCGAGCCTGGCCAGTTCCCTGGCCGGCGGTGGATGGGGCTGGTGGGCCCGGGTGAAGGGCCATGCCTATTTGCAGTTGGCACTGCCCGAAGCGCGCCTTGCCGAGACGCGCAAGGCTCCCATCGCCTGGCTCGAGAGTCACCCGGCGCTGGCCGAGTGCTGGGGTGACACACCCTTGGAGCACCAGTACCTGCGTCCCAGCGTCTCGGCCCGCACCCAGGTCCGCACGGGGCGCCTGTGGCGACTCGGCGATGCGGCCATGGCGGTGGATCCGCTGTCCGGCCAGGGCATCTTCAATGCGCTATCGTCGGCCCATGGTCTGGCGCCGGTGCTGACAAGCCTACTCCAGGGCGATAGCCTCGCGGGCCTGACCCGTTTTCACCAACGTCGCCAAGACTTGATGTACTGGCGCTTCGCCCGCGCCGGACGCGACTTCTATCGCCTCGCCGGCCAAGCCGACCCCTGCGACTACTGGCTGGCTCGCAGCCATTGGCCCGACCACGCCCCAATGCATGGCGCAGATCACTGGGCGACGGTGCGCCTCCGCGATGGCCACGCCATTGTCGACGGCAGGCTCCAACGCCGCAGGCTAGTCGTGACCCCGGATCAGCCGCTCGGTATCTACGCCGTCTCCGGCACTCCCCTGGCCCCCTTGGTGGCCGCTATGCAAACGGGGCGGCTCGGTGACGCCAAGGCCTATCTGGCGAATCAGCCGAGTGCACCGGGACTTATCGGCTGGTGGCAGCAGCAGTCCGACTGGCCACCACTACCGTTGGGCTGACCCGCAGTCCGCGACCTTATCCATCGTCACCGCCTCTCCTGGTAGCGTGATGAAGGTAGCGTGATGAAGGTAGCGTGGTGGAAGTAGTGGGGTCGAGGTACCTTGGTGGATCTAGCGACGATACGTCGGCCGATTGGCGGACCCACCGACAAGCCCGATCAAAGAGGCGAACGAACACAAGAGCGTCGGCTTGCACGCCATGGACAGTCGTCAATTCAGTTATCTCTCACCCAAGACCGGCCTCGCGATTGCGGTCGCGTCCACGCTCCACGACACTCCTGGTCACCAAGCAGGGAGCTCGGCGCCATGGGGATAACCACGCCAACGTAGAGCCGCACAGCCCCCTGTGACGTGTTTGCGTGGCTACACACAGCAAAATCTATGCAATACAGAGGACGCATGCATGGATGCACAGCGGTCGCTGGAAGATCTCCCCGTGGAATTCGAGTTTTCCTATCCCTCAGCGGATGCCTTGGTCGGCTACCTGGTCATGGCAATATCGGGCGTAGTGCTCGCCATCGCCGTGCTCATCATCATCTTCGGCCCCTCCGACATCATGGTCTCTGTCGTGCGAGGCCCTACCTTCACCCAGTTCTGGCAGCTATACCCTGGTCCCATCGCTACCGGGGCAGGCGTCGTGTTCTCACTGGGCAACCATCTGGTGACACAGCATAAGACATCGAAGAAGACGGCCAGGAGCAGCCACGTCGAAAGCCTTCTGTTGCCCAACATCGAGCTACCCAAGGACCATCAGCTTCTGTTGACGGCACTCGGCCGTGACCGCTACCGGCTAGAGATCGAAAAGTGCCCTGTCACGTCCCAGGATGACACACCGTCGGACGGCTCTGCGGTGGCACCTACCGGAGAGAACATCATCGCAGTAGGCCAGAATGGCATTCCCTTGCGGCTCACTAGCCTGTCACTTTAAGGCGCTTGTCTCCCCTTGTTTCGTGCCCTCGATCATCTCCTGCAGCCAACCAGATGCCGAGAGCATGAGCCGCGGCGAAGCTCGCGCCACCGAGCCAGGACGTCGCGAGCTGATCGCGTAGCGGAGGGCCGACATCCCAGGCTTGCCAAGGCCTGGCCCCGCTCGCCGAGCCTGCCCCACGAGCGGCCCAGGCACAGGCCAGATACCGGCCATCACTGGCCCGGGCCAGCTCCCCCGGGGCACGCCTGGCATCCCCGGTCACCGCACGCACGCCCTCACAGGCCGCGGGATAGACCGGCTCACCGTGGCGCGCGCTGGAGGCCACCAGCTGCGTTCCGGCCTTGCGCAACTCGGCGACCACCTCACCAAGACGGCGGTCTCGACGCGCCACCCCGGCGCTGACCAATACCCAGTCCGGCGGCGCGTCCAGCAGCGTCTCCAGCGCCAGGCCCAGCCGCGCCGTGGTGGTGGCCAGGCGCCCGTCGAACAGCTTGACCAGGCCAAGATCGATCGTCGCCAGGTCGCGGTGCCATGCCAGGGTCGCCAGCAGAGCGCTGCCATGCCCCAGCCGATCGAGCGCGTCGTCGCTGTCACAGACGCTAGTGAAGCCGGCGAGGCTATCGATCAGTGATGCCGGCACCCCACTATCGACCAGCACCACCCGGGGGCTCGACCGCTCGGTGCCGGTCCCGACGTCGGTATCGATGGCACTGCGGGCTTCGCCGTTTGCCTCGCGATGGTCAGTCCTCATGACAGCGTCTCCAGGTGGCCGTTACCCAGGCGGTAGTGGGCATCGAGCGCCGCGAAGTGACTTCCCTGGTGACTGATGATCACTCGCGTGACGCCGGTGAGCGCCTGGTCCAGCACCGCATCGAAGGCCTTCGCCGCCGCCTCATCCAGCGCACCGGTGGGCTCGTCCAGCAGCACCAGACGCGGTGACTTGAGCAGCGCCCGGGCCAACGCCAGGCGCGCTCGCTGGCCGCCGGACACACTATGTCCGTGGTCGGCGATGGGTGTTGCAAGCCCCTGCGGCAACGCCCTGAACCAGGGGCCCAGGCCAACGCGATCTAGGGTGTCGGCCAAGGTATCGTCGCTCGCGTCCGGCGCGCCGAGTCTGAGGTTATCGGCCAGGCTCGCGCGCAGCAGGCTGGGGTGCTGTTCCACCCAGGCGACGCCCTTTAGCCAGGCCCGCCGCGAGAGGCTTGCCAAGGGCACATCGGCCACCAGAACCTCACCCTCAACGGGGCACTCCAGGCCAAGCAGCAGCGCCATCAGCGTGCTCTTGCCACTTCCCGACGGCCCCTCGATGAGCACCTTGGACCCAGGCTCCAGCACCAGATCGAGCCCGTGGAAGAGATCGCTCGTCTGGCCTACATGGCGAAACCCCACCCGCTTGAGACGAATGGCACCGCCCGCAGGCGGCACCGCCCCAACATAGGGTGACGCCAGGGTCGGCTCGGCGAACAGCTCGGCCAGGCGCTCGGCGCTGACCCGAGCCCGCTGCCAGCCGCCATACAGCCCCAGCAACCCGCCGATGGGGGCCATCACCATGCCAAGATAGCTCAATAGCGCGACCAGCTCACCGAGGCCGAGACGACCTTCGATCACCAGATAGCCACCGCCCAGCAACACGCCCGCCCGCGACAGCGCCAGAATCAGTTGCGGTCCAAGGTCGCTGAAGTAGCCGATGAGACGCACCGCCAGCAGCCTGCGCATCTGCTCGTGGCCCAGGGACTGGAGCAGGTTGAGCCGCGGGGCCTCCAGCGCTTGGCCCTGCCACCAATGACCATGGGACAGAGTGTCCTGCCAGAAGCCCGAGACCTCGCCGCTGTGCGCACGCAGTGCCTGCTGCCGCGCTGTCAGGCGCGGACGCCAGGCACGCAGCCATAACCATTGCAGCGGCACCAGCACCGCCACCATCAGCATCAGTGGCGGACTGAAGACACCGATCATGGCCAGGGCCCCGACCAACCCCATCAGGTTAGAAAAACCACTGAGCAGACCGTCCAGGGCAAAGCCCTGCAGAATGGACAGATCACCGTCGAGGCGACTCATCAGATCACCCCGGCCTCGCGCCTGCCAGCGTGAGCGTGGCAGGCGCAGCAAATGGCGCAGCAGCGAACGCCTCAGGCTCAGCAGCAGGGTCGCCGACAGACGCACATGACGCAGTCTGAGGATGCCCTGTACGCCGAGCGATGCCAGGCCCACAACGACCATGGCCAAGGCGTAGAACAACACCCGGGAGAAGTCACCGGCGACCAGGCCCTGATCGATCAGGCGTTGGGTCAGCAGCGGTGGCACCAGCGCCAGCACCGTCCCGATCAGGCTGAGTCCGAGCACGCCGGCTAGCGCCTTTCGGCGCGCCTTCAGGGGTCGATAGAGCCAGCCCCAGGGCAGCTCGACGGCACCAGGCCCGGCGTCGCGAGCGGTGGCGCCGGGCTTGGAGCCGGCTTCGGCGGTTTCTCGACTACTGTCGGTGCGGGCCATGAGCCTCCTTGGGCAAAGACGTACGGCGCTTGCATGAAGCGACAAAAAAACCGACCTCGTAGAGGAGGTCGGCTCGGTCGACTCCGGTGCCGCTAGAAGCGTGCCACCTTGAGGGTCGCGGTGCTCATGTCGCCGGGCAGCTCGATCCGCCCCAGATCGTTGAAGTCCGTATCATAAAGGGCGATATCGCTGGACGCACCGCCGATATACAGCGTCTGGCCGTCGTAGGACGAATTGACGTTGTAGTAGGTGTGGTCGAGATCGATCACTTTCTTCAATTCCCCCGTGGCGGCGTCGAAGTGACTGAGCTGGGTATAGACGCCGTAGAAGTCATCCCGGGAGGTGGGGTCCGAGACCATGGAGAAGATGATGAACTCGAAAGGGCCAATCTCCTTGTTCTCGGTCTCACCGGTGGCGAGGTCGACCCGACTGATGCCCCAGTGATAGGCGCTCGGCTCGCCGTTGTCATCGAGCTCGGCCACGCTATAGGGGCGCAGGAACTCATTGGCCACCTCGCCAGTGGCCCATATCGCAAGCGAGTCGGGGGCACTGAAGCCGGGACGATCCCAGTGACGATTGGCAATCGCGACGTCGTACTCCCCGGTCTCCGGGTCCATGCGATAGATATCGGCACCGCTAAGATAGATGTTTCCCTCGGCATCGGTGGCCATGGTCGTGATCTGCCGCGGCACCGGATACGTGGTCAATGGCTTGGCATCGAGCCCGGCCGCCGTATCGAAGACCGCGAGTCGTGACCGCTGAACCTGATATTCGTCGATCAACAGCTTGACCGGGTTCTGCACCGTGTAGAGACGTGAGCCGTCGGGGCTGAGAGCCACAGACGCCACCGACTTGACCCGCTCGCCGGGGCTCGACTGATTGGCCCGGAACACCACCTCGCAGTTGCGCAGGTCCACACCAACGACGTCTTCCCAGCGGTTGTGCAGCACGTAGGCGATACGATCATCGGGTGACAACTGAATAGTGCCAGAGCCGAACGCGCCATCGATCTCGCAGGTGCGCACCACCTCCCGGGCCTCAGGATCTATCAGATGCAACCGGTTGGGTCGGGTCATCGTCACCAGGTATTCATGCTTGTCGCCAGCGGCCTCTTCCTGTTCCCCCGCCGCCGCGGCAACGCCTGGCATGACAAGCGCGACCAGCAGTGCCACGCCAAGGACGCAACGCAGACGCTCTGAGCGGTGAGTCATCATGAATCATCTCCTTGCGGATAGACGCTGTCGAGCTTGCGCCAGTCGCGCTCGGCGCGGTCGGCGCCACTGCTCCAGTTGGGGTAGGAGTTCATCGTGTCCGGCACCTGGGCCGGCCACCAGCAAGGATCGGCACAGCCATACAGATCCGCCTCCATGGGCTGGCACAGTGCAGCAACACCGCCAAACGGATCGACCTCCCAACCGGGATCGAAGCTCGAGGTACAGCCGGCGACGGTCTGCATCGCCTGGACTTCCTCTCGGGCGGCTTCACTCGGCGCCGTGTCCAGTCGCCGTGCCTTCTGGTTGAGCGGTGTCAGGCCGAGTCGCGCCAGCGGTGTGGGCGGCTCCTGGTCGCTTGTTTCACGCGCTGCCTTGGCGGCGATCGACGCGTGGGATGCTGGCTCCGCGTCGTGGTGATTGTCGTCGTGGCGATTCATGCGCTCTGCCTCCCGGCCAGCGGGCCATCGAAGAATGCGGGGTTGTACTTCTGAATGCGGGCATAGGCCTGGATGCCGAAGTCCACCCAGTCTCGCATCAGGTCGCAGTAGTGATAGGTCGGTGTCATCGGGTCGCCGTAGCGAGCATAGCTCTCGTGGTAGCAACCGCCGGAGCACAGGTTGCGGATGCGACAATCGGCACAGCCGCGCGTCGTACGATCGCTACGCGCCTCGACGAACTGCTTGAGTCCGGCATGGTCGAGCCCGCTGTCGACGTTGCCGAAGGTCGGCATGTCGGAGCCGGTGAAGCGATGGCACAGGTGCACGTCGCCGGCATGATCCACCGAGACGAGGCCGAGCCCTGCGCCACAGGGCACCGCCTTGCTGCGCCCTTCCCACAGGTCCGTCAGCAGTTGATTGAAGTTGCCAAAACCGATGTCACGGCCCTCGATGGCCGCCTCGACGGCCCGCTCACCGAGCGTCACCATGCCCTCGAAGACCTCATGGAGTTCCTCGCTGGACAGGTTGTACGCCGCCATATCGCCGGAGGTCACCGGCGCAAAGCCGGCCTCGGCGAACCCCAGCTCATTGACCAGGTGATGATGGATGCCGACCACATCCGTGACGCCCTGGGTCAGGGTCACCCGTGCCCCCACAGGGCGCGCCCGATACTTCGCCAACAGCGGCTTGATGCGCCGTGCCACCAGGTCGTAGGTACCCTGGCCGTTGACCGCGATGCGATTCTTGTCATGCACAGCCTTGGGGCCGTCCATGCTCACGGTGAGGCCGAAGCGATGCTCCTGGAAGAAGGCGATACGCTCTTCGTTGAGCAAGGTCGCGTTGGTGGTCAGGGTGAAGTCGACCGCCTTGCCCAGCCCATGAATGCGCGCCTCGGCCCAGGCCACGACGTCACGAATCAATGGCATGTTCGACAACGGCTCGCCGCCGAAGAAGACCACGTTGTAGCGGTCGCGCCACGGTGCTTCACGCAGCATCAGCTCGATCGAGGACCGCGCGGTCGCCAGGTCCATCTTCTTGCCATCGCGAGGGTTGTCGAGGTCTTCCTTGTAGCAGTAGCTGCAGCTCAGGTTGCAGCCGGTGTTGACGTTGAGCACGACGGTGGACAGCGGGATCTGCTCGACCTCGACGCTGGGATTGTAGGCGACCACCGCACCTTCGGTGACAAGCTTGAGCGCCTTGAGCTGGGCGACGCGCTCGTCAAGTTCGGCGCCGATGTCAGTTGCGCAGCGCTGATGGCTGAGTTCGGCGCGCAACGCGTCCAGAGACAGCCCCTGGTGGTCGTCCAGCGCCTTGAGGATCGCCTCGGACACCAGATCCGGAGCGAACAGGCTGGTGGTCGGAATATGGAACCACAAGGGTTCTCCTTCCACCCGTACGCGATGCAGGTTTTGCGGTATCGTTTGCAACATACCCATGATTGTCTCCTAGCGCAGCGGCGGGTTGTTCCAGCGTTGTACGGTAACGATCAGGTGGGCGTCATCGGCCACCTGATCGTCCTGCCCCGCCACCCTGGCAGTGACCCTGAGGTTGCCGGCGTTATTGGTGTCGTACTTGCGGTCGGGGTTGGGCCCGGCCCCGCTCGGCTCGAAGATACCGGCGGCCTTGTCCATCACGCCGGCGTAGCGGACATCACCGTCGGCCTCGGCGGTCTCATCCCAGGGCGCCACCGACCAGGTCACCGGCACGTCGCCCAGGGCAATGGACTCTCCTCCGGGCCCCTCCATATAGCCAAGCGCGCGGAACACACCGCTGACCGCAGGCGTCTGCTCGGCACCGACGCGTGCCACGGCGAGTTCGGGCTGCACCTCCAGCCGATCGACGCTGTCGTACACCGCCAGGCCCTGCTCGGCGACGCCACCAGCCACGCTGACGGCACGCATCCCGGGGGCCGCATCCTCGGCCACGCTCACCTCGGCAATCAGGCGACTCTCGCTACGCTCGATGATGCTCTCGACCGTGACCCCCGCGCCGAGATCGATCTCGCCATCGCCAAGGCCCTGCCCGACGATCACCAGGCGCTGACGCGACCCCGACTTGAGGGCCAGGGGAATCACCACGGCGATTGTCGACGCATCGCCACCCGCGGCCGCGGCGTCTGACGCCTCGTCAGCCTCGGCCACAGGCGACAGGGTCACCGCCATGCCGAAGGCCTCGTCGTCGTCATCGAACAGACGCCCCGTCGGCGACGTCGGCGACAAATCCAGCACCTGCAGGAACTCTCGTCCATTGAGGGTCAGCTTGGCCCGCCACTCATAGCCGGTGTACACCACCGCCTGCCCTGAGCCGCTGAGCCGCCGACCATCGAGAAACTCACCGTCGACGCTAAGCCGGTAGGCATCAGCGCCCTCGGCCGGCACGATGTCGACCTCGGCCACGAAGTCGCCCTGCCCGGGCCACCGCCCCCACATCTGCCAACTCCCG
>Ga0114954_1000545_pt1 | contig 12026 bp, 11 predicted proteins | sample Porto_4metaG_FD_87299 | JGI IMG/M metagenome (GOLD analysis project Ga0114954, IMG submission 87299) | Marine algal microbial communities from Porto, Portugal - Porto_4 metaG | ecosystem: Host-associated > Algae > Red algae > Unclassified | place: Portugal: Porto | collected 2015-02-02
ACTTCCAATACCTTTGCAATATGCTCAATCTGATTTTTGCTGACCTTGCCACTGTCATTTTCAATATTGCTGTATGTTCTTTGGCTGACATTCAATTCAGCAGCCATATATTCCTGTGAATAGCCCCTAAACTCGCGCAATCTCCTAATATTTTCACCAATCTCGAATGTTGTTTTTGCTGACATATCGTAACCTATTTTTATGAATTGCTAAGTTAGCAATTATACGCAAACATTAGCAATTTTTAGGCAGCTAACTCTCAAAAATTATCCTCACTTTAGCCACTCAAAAGTACAGCTATTTTCGCTGTTCTGTTTTGTAATCATCGTAAAGTTATAAAAATATGGATACATTAAAAATCAAAAAGCGTTGTGGGGTTGACCCGCATACATTGCCCGAAGGTAAAAAGAGTATTGCAGCTAATGGCTGCCCGGATGTCTTTGAATTAGAAAACGGTGACTTCGCAATCATCGGTGTGCGTGTGACGAGTGCGCTCAAAGCTAATCTCCCTGAATCCGCCGGATGTGGCGATGACGAGGAAATTGTCTATGTGCCACGCTACGTGCTTACCAATGCCAAGCGGGATGTTCCTGATTACGGGGGATAGTGCGGACACCCAAAAACTGCTATACTGTTGGAGTATGTTATGGCAACTGCTCCAACAGCATTCATTTGATATCATCCAGACCATTTTTCTTGTGCTTGGTTTTGGGTTGGCTGCGAAGTCTTATCAAGATGATGACCGTTCCCGACAAGTCGGACACTTGATTCAGTTGGGAGATAGCTACCAAAAAATCATCAATACGCTTATCGAAAAACCTCAACTCAACGGCATCTTCACAAAAGGCAAAGACCCTTCAAAAATTACCACGATTGAACGCAATTATATTCAACAAGTCATCATGCAGATGTATCTGGTCTATACTGCTACAAAGTTACGGCAATTTGATTATTTTGAAGGCATTGAGAGCGACATAAAAAAATTCTTGAATTTCCCCCTACAAGCGGCTGTTTGGGAAGAAATTAAACAGTTTCATGATAAGGAATTTGTCGAATATATAGAGGAACTTCAAGACGACTAAATCAAACTATTTTTCAATACGATTAACAGGGCTTTTCATCATGATTAGCCCTTTTTCATTCATCTGATTAACAACAAAACAATGAAAAGGTATCACACATTTACCCTCATTATTACGCTTTTATTTTCTTCATTTACAACGAATCACAAACATACCATTCAGCCACCGAATGACCCTCATTTGGAGTCTATGCTTGAAGCGGGTATTGCTCCGAGTGACTTAGCATGGTTGGAGGAAAATCCTGAATATATCGCTCCGGTTATTGAATTTTTGGAAGCGAAAAACTTTGACAAACATTCACTTGATGCAACTACAACAACACTTCGTTTGGCAGCAAATGACCTTCTATTTACAAGGCGTAATTATTCTGAAAAAGAAGTAAAATTGGTAGCTAAAATTTACGCAGAAATCCAAAGTGATTGTTGCCCGATGACTTTAGACCCAACAATCGGACTATATCGCTACGCCAACATGTCAGAGGAATACGCCTTGCTAAAACAGCAATGGATAATCGACAATCCGGGTTACACTTTAACCAAAATTGGAAAAATTGGCTTATATTTGAAAGCGCAATGGAATGTGTCGGTTGGAGCATTGCATACGGCGTTGGATGTTTGTGGGTTGATTGTCGCGCTCGGAGAGCCTTGTGATTTGGTCAACGGTGTGTTGTACACTATCGAAGGTGACGGTGTAAATGCGACGTTCAGTTTTGGGGCGATGATTCCGGTTTACGGTTGGTCGAGTACGGGAGCGAAATATGCGGTTTTAATCGGCAAAAACCTGAACAATAATGTCAAATATGCCTTACGTTATAAGCGGGTCAACGGTACAATTGAGTTTAGAATCAGAGGTAAAACGACATTCCGTCAAATTGTGGGGGTGACTGACGACGCTTACGAGGCACATCATTTGATACCGCAGGGCGTTTCGAAACACCCATTGGTGCAACGAGCGGCAAATTCCATAAACGACCATTGGCATCTTCACATGCCGGATAATGGAATACCTGCGAAACGCTTTACATACAATTATGCGCCGGACGGTATCCATGCCAATCACCCGAATTATAACACTCAAATAATCAACAAATTAGACGATTTAGTCGATGATTTGCTGGACGATTATGGTGTGTCAAATATCAATGATGTTCCCGCAGATGCAGTCAGTTCGACATTACAAACCTTTCAAAAACAATTACGAACACTGATAGAAAACAATCCCACAACGAAAATTAATAAATTAATCATCCCGTAGTTATGAAACTTTATCACATACGAAACGCCACAAATATTGAGGAAATTGGAAGTCATCCGCAATTGGAGTTTTCTGATAAACGCAACAATGGTTATCACATTGATGCGGATTATTCGATAAACAAGATAGCAAGAGGTATGGCGGTGGAAAGTCACATTAAATTTCTGATATTAGAAACAACGAAGCACGGGAAATTAACCGATTATATGTCCTACTCCGGACCGGGTAGCGGTGAGCTAAATATATTCAGTAATAACATAAATTTTGACGCTACAAATTTACAGGTAGATGATTTTGAAACACATCCAATTCAGGTCTTTCATCAAAATCAATCATTTCAATACCAGTCCGTTCATTTTCTTCATATTCGAGATATTATTGATTGGTCTAATTCGGTATTTTCTATCGTTCCAAAGGAAGGTTACACTTTTGAAGGTCAACATCAAATTTGGAATGAATTGAGTGAAATTCAATTTGAGTCAAAAAACAGCTACCTTCAATGGAGAAGGGAAAACCGAGAAACAGATGTAACTGTCATCAAAAAGCACCTCGCGCTCAATACGGCTCAATGGGATGTATTCCGTGTATCAAGTCCTATTTTTGGTGTTTTGTGTACGGATAAATTTGTAGATTGGGTTAATAATCAAGGCTTTACAGGGTTTGATTTTGAGGTGGTGCAACTTGATTTTCGGAAGGCATTTGTTGCTGCAAAAGTAAATTGACGGATAAAAAAGCCCCGAAAATTCAGGGCTTCATCACATCACTTGTGATATAAAATAACTCAATAAATGACTCCGTTGTTCTTCGGGAATCATCTCTAAATGCGTCTGTATGGCATCGGAATCTGTGGGCGAATAATCAAAATCGGTTGCCAAACTATTCGCCGAAACACATACCGAATTTGCAAGTGTGGTTCCGGTATGTTCTTCAATTTCGCGCTTGGCGATTTTGAGAATGTAATCGTATGCAAGTCCGATAATATCCATATTGAACGGGTCAACACTCTGACTTTCCGCTTGCGATTTTATGAAGTCTGCAAAGTCATTTGTGTTGACATCACATTCGGATAAAATCTCACTACATCGTTGCAAATCCAATATGCCGATACCGAACAGATTTTTCAGTAATATTCTCATGATTATGAATTGAATTGTGAAAAGAATTTGATTGAAAGGAAAGGTCCGTTTGATAGTGTTACATTATTGTTTATCAAGGCTTTCCGTTATCATTTGGTAGTATTCAGGATGAATTTCACAGGAAATAAAATTGCGTTTCAGGTCTCTGCAAAGTGTCAATTCCTTACCACTCCCACCGAATAAAATAAAGCAATCATCACCGGGCTGTGTGCAGGATTTGATAAGCATTTCAGCCAAACCAAGCGGTATCTGACACGGATGTTTGGTCTTGTCTTTTGACCTGTTTTTTACCAAATTAAAATAGAACCAACTGTACGGCATTCGCCCTTTGCGACCTTCGGCAATAAGTTTTTGAATCCGCTTGTCATTCAATTTTTTGTACGGAAGTGCAACATTGTCTTTATAGAAATAATTGTGTTTTGATTTGGTCGCATGAAGAATGCTACGATGTGCCCTTGTAAATTTACGTGGGCTATGTCCGATATTTGAATTATACACCCAAACATAATCCCAAACATCATGAGCATTTTCCTCTAAAAATCTCACCCGTAAATGCGCGTTTTGCTTGGGGTAATTTATCATAAACAAATTGCCCGTAGGCTTTAGTACACGCATACATTCCCGCGTCAGTTCGATATACCATTCGATGTATTCATTCCATTTTGTAAGGTATTTTCTGCCGGAATAATTTATACCCACACCATAGTCCGGGTCGCCATAAACCATATCCAAACAATCATCGGGAAGGGAACGCAAAACCTCTAACACGTCCTTGTTAAAGACCTGATTACGAAAATTTTGAAGCATTAAATAAGGAAGGAAAATTAGGAAATGAATAATTCCTTTGATGCCGTTCGACTGTCCTGATTATCTGATTTTTGTTGTTAGTCTTTGCACTGATTCAATACCTGCCAAAAGATGTAAGTGCTGTTCTTCTTAGATTCATCCTACCATAAAAGATGTAAATAAGACAAGAGATTTTTAGTGAATTCACGGTGTATTCGTGAAGCGAATTAGACGGATTGGCAAGCCATTTCAATTGTACCGAATTCGGTACAATTAAAACTGGACAATCCATATCGTCCATGCGATAATACAACTGCAATTTGGTTAACTGAAAATCAATATTATGGCAAAAAATAGAAAAATTATGGTCAAAGGAATTGAGGTTAAAATCAATTTAATGCAGGAGACGGATTATATTTCGCTCACTGATATAGCCCGCTATCAAGAAACGCAACATACTAATGACGTGATAAGAAATTGGTTACGTAACAGGAATACAATTGAGCTATTAGGGCTTTGGGAATCCTTACACAATCCCGATTTTAAACCCGTCGAATTCGACGGGTTTAGAAAGCAAGCCGGTTTAAATAGTTTTGTTTTGAGTCCTAAAAAGTGGATAGAACAAACAGGGGCTATCGGTATTGTCTCAAAATCAGGCAGATACGGTGGTACGTATGCTCATCAGGATATTGCCTTTGAATTTGCCTCTTGGATGTCGGTAGAATTCAAACTTTATCTCATCAAGGAGTTTCAACGACTCAAAGCCGAAGAAAATGATCGGCTCCAACTCAACTGGAATCTGCAACGTACCCTCGCTAAAGTCAATTACACCATTCACACCGACGCGATTAAAGAACGACTGATTCCACCGGAACTTACCGCCCAACAAAAAATGATGGTTTATGCTACCGAAGCGGACATGCTCAATGTTGCTTTATTCGGAAAAACGGCTGCCCAGTGGCGTAGCGAAAATCCCGAAGCCAAAGGCAACATGAGAGACGAAGCTACTTTGGAACAACTCGTTATACTCTCCAATCTCGAAAGTATCAACGCTGTTCTCATTCGACAAGAATTGACCTCACAAGAACGTATCGAACAACTTAATCAAATTGCAATTACTCAAATGACTTCGTTGCTCAAAAATTCAAGCATCAAAAAACTGAAATAGCCTAAACTAAACAAAAGTGAATTTTACAAGGTAGTACCATTGGTATTGCCTTTTTTATTTCCGAAAAATAACCACTCCCCAAAAGTAAATACAGCAAGACATAAAATCAACTCGTAAGCAGCTACCCGCGAAAGCAAAAAGTTGTGTCAAGGGCGAGTTTTCGGGAGAGCCTTTGTGTGTAAAGCAACTTGTTTATATACCCTTGACACTACTTTTTGCGAAGCTATCTTTGCTTGAGAGTTGATTTAATTTCTTTAAAAAGCCGCAATTTTCAAAAGAAGAAAAACATTGTATTGAAAGCACTGCACTTGTCAATTCTTCTTCAGAATTTTTCGTGCAATTTTGTAATTTTCATTAATAAGTTGAACAAGATAAATGCCTTCCGGTATGTTGGATAGGTTTAAATTAGTCTCACCTGTAGTGCCTTGTACAGTTATTAGTCGTCTGCCGTTCAGGTCTGTTAAATGTATTTGGGTAGGCATCATATTTACAGGGTATCGAATAGCAATTGTAGAATTAGTAGGGTTGGGAGTCACGCTTATTTGAGGAATTTCATCTTGGCTATTTTCCAATGTTGTTGCCTGTGAAAAAGAATCAAAAGAAGCAATAAATCTATTACCATCTGACTGAGTGATGATATTATCGTTATTATTGGTCAAACTCAAGCTATCATTATAACCGCCGTACAAATATATTTTTTTATCGCGGAAAGTTATGGCGGCTCCTACTTCTCCTTGTGTTGAAGCAATTTGATATTGCTCTAACACACCTCCATTCGGTTCGATAAAACCAATATATATGTCACTGGCTCCCAAGGAAGATAAGGTCGAATTACTGCTTTGAATACTGCCATTAAATCCTCCTGTAACGACGTAGTTTTGTGAGTCATCTAACGTTATTTGAAATATACCATCCCAAGAGTTGTTGCCTCCAATAATTGTGTGCCACAAAATATTACCCAATTCATCATACTTAATCACCAACATATCTTGACCGCCAATAGAAGATACTGTACTTCCATCAGATAAAGTATAACTACCTACAAGGTTTGTTATGCAAATAACATGTCCAGACTCGTCGATTACAAGGTCATCTACATAATTATCTTCACTATTGCCAAAAGTATCTGCCCATAAAAAATCTCCATCTGTATTGAGTGTCAAGATAAAAGCGTCATGCCCTCCATTAGAATTAAAAATCTCTTGACCTGCTCCCGGATTGATATCAATGGTATTAGTATAGTAACCGGTTACTATTACTTTTCCGTTTCCAACTTCAAGCCCCATCGCTCTGTCTAATGTACTTGAACCAATGCTCTTCGCCCACATAAATTCACCGTCAGGGGAGTATTTAGCAATGAAAATATCCCTGTCTCCGTTACTACTAAGGTTGGCTGAATTTGATGTTGGGTCCAAATCTGCATTATGATAAAACATTCCTACTGTATAAATGTAATTGTCTTCATCCACCTGTATTCTTGTGTTTAAAACAGGTGAACTGCCTTGTAATGGTATTCCCCACAGTATCTCGCCATTATCATTATACTTAGCGATATATCCTATTGATGACGATGAATTATCATTTATGTAGTATGCGTCATCAGAAGGGTCGAAGTCAACGCTATTACTTATCAAATAACCTGTGATAATAATGTTATCATCTGAGTCAACTGTCATGCCGTATAATACGTCTTCATTATTGCCTCCAATACTATGTGCCCATTGTATTTCTCCATTGCCGGAATATTTTAACAACAACATATTATACTCACCATTTGAACACCTTGATATTGTAGATTCATTTGAAGAAAGTTCAATACATCCATTAAGAGAGCCTCCCATTACTAACTCCTGTTTACTATTGGCTTTTATTTCTCTTGCGTAACAATCTCCTTTTAGAGTCTGGTACCAATTCAATTCTTGGGCATTGATGATGTTAAAATGTAATACTAATAGAAAAATAGGAAGTAAAATTCTGATATTCATAGTTAAAATAATATTTGAAGATGAATAATTTGCATAACCTCACTTATCGTTGAAAGTCAACAGGTGAGGGAGCAGTAATCTAGTTTTATATTGCTATATAGTTTCCTAACTTAATCATCTATCACATAGCTCTCAATAATGACATTAGGATTTCGCTTACCTTTCCATCCAAAGTATCCGCTAGTGAATGTGCATAAAATAGAGTTTTCAGATAATAAAGTTGAATATTCTAATGTGGCTTTCTTCTGCGGGAGTTCAAATATATCTGTACTTATCGGCTGATATTTATCATCAAGTTTAGTAACGACAATACTGTTTATGCCTTTCGTATCTTTGAATATTCCGGTACTATCAGCGGTTGTACCTACAAAATGGGTGTAGCCTCCTGAATGTATGATGCTCGTTAATCTAAATTTCGGTAATGTGATATCTTTTGATATAGAAAACTTATCACCTATAATTTCCCCTTTAGTGATTTTCATACTTTCAGATTTACTCTCATCAAGGGTCATGATATCAAGTTGGTATGAATTAGAAGTTTTACTCACACCATAAATTTTAGCTATTCCGTATTCTTTGACATCAATTTTTTGGGTTTTGCTAACCAAAAAATGAATGATGCCATCCTTCTGCAAAGAATATAAATAGTCATCCTCATTAGCGTTTTCACTTTGATACAGTATATCGAAAAAGGACTTGTTTACTTCTTCGTATATTTTTTCTTTCGCAACTACTTTTAGCTTTGAATTCAGTCTAAATCTCTTAATTACGGATTTCTTTACCCTTGCATCTTTGGGGTCATCGGGCACTTGCGTAAGGAAAGAGTTTACGTAGAGGTAATAACCGTTTTTCCCATCTGAATAGATTTGCAACGGAATAATATTATCCACATCTCTAATTCTTTTTTCATTAATTAGCTTTCCGTTATCATGGTTTACTTCTAAAAGAATAATCTCATTAATTGGTAGATCCTCTGTACCATTCTTAATTGTTTTCAGAGCATTTTTAGCTTTGCTGGAATCCCACGTATGAGCAGCAACAATAAGGTTTCCGCTTTTATTCACTAGCATATCATCAGGGTCATCATTAGTTGCTGTACCAAAATTTTTACTCCAAAGTCTTTTGCCATCTTTAGAAAGTTTTACAATCCAGATGTCATATCCACCTATATTTTCAGAAATATCTCCATCCTCCGAACTTGAGTACGATAGAACAGTAAAAGAACCATCGTTATTACAAATTGTCTCATTGTGAAAATCATTTCCGTTTCCTCCTAAACCTATTTTTAATTCTTGTCCTATGCAGGGTGAGGTTAATAAACCTAAAAATATAGCAACTATCATTAATGTCTTTTTCATATTATTATTTTTAAAAATTTCATGGAACTTAAAATTTACATCTCAGAATAAGCGTGTAGTTTACAACTTCCACTTAATCCCGGACCATAATCCTTGAACCTAAAAATGATATTTTCCTCTGTTTCAGCGGTTTTATCTACTTGGAGTGTGGTAACATCCATTTTTTGTCCTTCTGAGTCGTAAGTAGTAAGTTTGAGCGTTCCTTTGAATGGTTTGTTGAAAGATGTGAAAATTTTCACTGTATTGTGATCGCTTACTTGCGACCTGCCGACTTCGACACCTAACGCGGCAGCTTCAGGTGTAAGCTGTACCGAAGTAGTACCGACTGTACCGTCAATACCGCCTGCTACTCCTTCTGTTACTCTACCGGATATTCTTGCACCTTTATTGGCGGCATCTGCAATTACTTCCTCATCTAAGCCGTCGGTGCCACCTTCTATGAGACCTGATGCCATACTCGTAGATAGCTTACCTTGGTGTCGGGCAGCTTCGCGGGCATCCATAATGACTTGGTCACTCTGTACATAAGTGACCGTATCTTTTACACCTTTTACAATCAAAAAGGAGGGTATCATAATGGAAAGTACCATTACAGCAAGTGCAGTCTGCCACAGCTTTTTATTGTTTTTAATCAAGCCACTGACAAGAAAACCGGCAGCAACAAGAAAAGCGATAATGCAGAATATTGAAAATAGTATTTTGAACATGATTAATAGTTTAATTTTTTAATATATTTTCTACAATTGAATCCCACATCATAGACATGCAAGTTGGAAGTGTTTACAAAAACTGTCTTTTCCTAAAGGATCCTTTTCGCCGGCTACAGGGATGTTGTTTTGGATTTTGTCAATCAAATCTTGTAGGTGTTGTTTGGAAGTTTGAGCAAAAGTCATTGTCAAAAACAAGACTGCTGAAAGCGTCATAGAAAATTTAATAAATCTCATAATGTTTGTTTTTAGTTAATAAAAAAAATTATATTTTGTGTTGAATTAAGTGATGTTGTTATTGTCATTTGATTAAATGACGATTTACTTTTCCAATTCTGACATCGAAATAATTTTTTTTTCAAAAATCGCTCAAAAAAGAGCTTAAAAAACAAACTACATTATGTCCGAAAAATATTCTCAACTCATTGAAAATCAGGAATTAGACGAGGTTTTATTTTTTATTAAAAAAGAATTAAAAAAAATACAACAAAACATTTCCCTAGGCACAGAACGCAGACAGGTTTTGATTGGCAATGAGGTTCAAGACCTTTTAGAGCTTAGTAACGCATTTTACTATCAGCCTGATATAGAAAAGGCAGATCACTGTTCGCAAGAAGGATGGCAAACTTTAGTCAAAGAATTTGGGCAAACGCATCCGAAGACCATAGATGCTTTGAGTTATGTGACTTTTTATCATAATGAATTTGGAAGATATAAGGAAGGAAGACAATTGACAGATGAAACATTGGACCTCCTACCGAAAAATGAGCAAACTTTGTGGGGGCGCATATTATTGTACAATAATTTGGGTTACTCTTATTCAGAAGAAGAAGATTATGGAAATGCATTTAAGTATTATAACAAAATAATGAATCTACTAAGTGAAATTGATTTAGGCTCATTATCTCCTGACAATCAGCATGCTATTGGTGCAACCTTCAACAATAAATCGGGAATACATATCAAATTAGGAAGTTATACGGAGGCTATCCGTGAGTTGGAACAAATGAAAAACCTCTTGGATGAAAACAGCGAACTCTACAACTACTATCGGTTCAATATCGGACGACTATATAGTGATACAGGTGAGCAACAAAAGGGAATCAAACTACTTGAGGAAGCTATACAAAAAACCCAAGATATTTTGATGTGCTGTGCTTCACAGACCAAAATTGCTGAACTTTATCTCAATGAAAATAAATGTGATACCGCTTATTCCTATGTAAATCAAGCTGTTAATACAATATCGCAGCTTCAAAAATGGACACGACATAATGCCTACGTTTACGATACTTTATCCCGGTATTATTTGATAAAAGGGGATTTTGAGCAAGCATTAGCGAATAATCAAATTTCGATTCGTCAGAGCCTCAGCGATATAAAAAATGGTATATTTGACAGGCAAAACATTGAGGAAGTACGCTCTCTTGTATTTCTGACTATCAGTCTAAAACGAAAAGTTGAAATTGTTAGGGCTCAATATACGGTTAGTCCTCAAAAAATATTTTTGGAACAACGATTAGAGAGTGTGAATGATTTGGATGCCTTGATTGATAAAATACGTAGTAATCACAAAAATCAAGAAGCTCAGTTGGTGCTTGCTGAAGGTGCAAAGGATTATTACGAAATCGGTATCGAAGCCGCCCATGAATTGTACCAACAAACAGGCGATACGGCTTACGCGGAATCGGCTTTTAGGTATTCGGAAAAAAGTAAGGCGGTTCTGCTGTTGCATGAGGTCAAGGAGTTAGAAACCATACTTGGCAGCGATATTCCCAATGAAATATTGCAACGCGAAGCGGAGATACAAAAGCGTTTGGCTTGGCTTGATGGCAAAATTGCTAGCAAAGTATTTGGTGAGAAGGGAACAATCGCTTTAAGGGATGAGCAATTTGAATTGTTGGAGGAGCTGCGAAAAATGACGCAGCATTTGGAACAAAATTATCCCGATTATTACCGACAAAAGTACAGCACTAAAGCAGTTACTATACGGGATTTACAAAACCAATTAAACGATAATCAATTAATTATAAGTTATTTTTGGGGAGTTGAAAAATTATACGCTTTTAGTATTTCTTCTACAGAAATTATCTTTGAATGTCTCGGGAATATTTCTGAACTGACCAAAACAGTGAAAGATTTTCTTGAAGAAGTCAGGAAAACGCTCATATCTCCGAAAAGCTTTAAGCCAGTGGCATATCGGCTATATCAAACTGTCTTGCAACCGCTTATAAAAGAGCAAATCGTAAAAAAAATAGTCAGCTTACCCGATGATTTGTTAAGCGAAGTCAGCTTTGACAGCTTATTGGAGACGGAGGAAGGCGAGGTATTTTCGGAATTAGAATATCTGGCTAAAAAATATGCGATTTCTACGCATTTTTCAGCTACACTTTGGTCGTATAGTCACCGACAGAAAAAGGAAACCATGTATGAAAAGCAATTTGTAGGTTTTGCTCCTTTATCTGTTAAATTGCCTAAAACCGTACAAGAAATACGGGGAATAACTCAGCTTTTTACACCCGAATCTTCCGTATGTTTTATTGATAGTGA
>Ga0114954_1000546_pt1 | contig 12019 bp, 11 predicted proteins | sample Porto_4metaG_FD_87299 | JGI IMG/M metagenome (GOLD analysis project Ga0114954, IMG submission 87299) | Marine algal microbial communities from Porto, Portugal - Porto_4 metaG | ecosystem: Host-associated > Algae > Red algae > Unclassified | place: Portugal: Porto | collected 2015-02-02
ATGTCGCCGATGTGCTCCACCGCCGGCGCGATGGCCACCGGAATCATGAACAGGATCGCGGCCCAGTGGAAACTCGGCGCGGTGAATGACGGTAGCGCCAGCCACGCGGCCTCGCTCACCGGCGTGAAGTCGACCACTCCCATCACCAACGCCAGCAGGTAGCCGGCCACGATTCCCCCCATGATCGGCACCAGGCGCAACAGGCCACGGCCGAAAACGGCCAGAATCAGCGTCACCAGAAGGCTCGACATGGACAACACCATGGCCTGCCCATAGCCGATGGTCTCGCTGGTTTCCCCGGTTGCCATGCTGACCGCCACCGGCGCCAGCGCCAGGCCGATGACCATGATCACCGGCCCGACCACCACCGGCGGCAGCAGCCGATGCAGCCAGCCCGTGCCCTTGAGGCGCACGGCTTGGGAGATGACGACATAGACGAGGCCTGCCGCCATCAGGCCGCCGAGGGTCGCCGAGACGCCAAAGTTGGCGATGGAGCCCTGGATCGGCGCAATAAACGCGAATGACGACGCCAGGAACACCGGGACGGTCATGCGCGTGGTGGCATGGAAGACCAGGGTCCCGATACCGGCGGTAAACATGGCCACGTTCGGGTCGAGCCCGGTGAGCAATGGCACCAGCACCAGGGCACCGAAGGCCACGAATAGCATCTGCGCGCCAGTGAGCAGCAGGCGCGGCAGGGAATCGGTAGGGGCAGCCGTTGGTGCCCGAGAGGAAGGCGCAGGGCTGGACGAAGGATCGGTCATGGAAGACTCCGGTGTCGAGCGGGAAAATCGGCCGCCATGGTACCAAGACCCAGCGTTGGCTCTCGTCTTTTTTGCCGATTTGCCTTCTCCGGACACCATGACTCCCCCGCGCGAGGTGCCGACAGCACCTCGCGCGGGGGAGTCATGTCACCACCTGGCGCCTTACTCCTTGGTGCCGGCGGCCATCCAGTCCGCCATCATCTCTTCATAGGGAACCGTGGCTCCCTGGGGCATCTCGTCGTCAAGCTTGGCCTTCGGCGATCCCGGTTGCGACAGCCACTCCTCGGGGTTCTTGGGTTCGTTGAGCACCGGCTCGTAGGTCGCGAACACGCTCGCCCTGGCCAGGCGCGCCATGATGTTGTCGAGATCGTTGGCGAGGTTATCCAACGCCTCCTGCGCGGAGATATCGCCGTTTACCGCCGGCGCCAGATTCTGCCACCACAGCGGCGCCATGCGCGGGTAATCCGGCACGTTGGTCCCGGTCGGCGTCCACTGGGATTCATTGGGGCTACGATAGAACTCCACCAGACCACCGAGCTTCGGCGCCATGTCGGTCATCTGATCGGAGAACACATCGGAGCGACGTATCGGCGTAAGGCCCGCCATCAGCTTCTCCAGTGATACCGTCTTGGACACACTGAACTGGGCGAACAGCCAGGCGGCACTGCGGCGATCCTCCGGGGTCGAGTCGAAGAAGGTCCAGGCCCCCACGTCCTGATAGCCGACCTTCATGCCCTCCTCCCAGTACGGGCCTACCGGCGACGGCGCCATTCGCCACTTCGGATTGCCCTCGTCGTCGGTCACCGCCACCTCAGGGCTGACCATGTCCGCGGTGAAGGCGGTGTACCAGAAGATCTGCTGGGCCACATTGCCCTGCGCTGGGACCGGCCCCGCCTCCCCGAAGGTCATACCTTGCGCTTCGGGCGGCGCATAATCCCGCAGCCAGTCGACCATCTTGGTCACGGCAAACACCGAGGCCGGCGAGTTGGTAGCACCGCCACGGCTCACGCTCGCGCCCACGGGCCGGCTCTGGTCATCGACACGAATGCCCCAGTCATCGACAGGATTGCCGAACGGCACCCCGGGGCTGCCCATCCCTGCCATGGACAGCCAGGAGTCATGGAAGCGCCAGCCCAACGACGGGTCGCGCCGCCCGTAATCCATGTGCCCATAGACCGTTTCACCATCGATCTCGCCAACGTGTTCGCTGAAGAATTCAGCGATGTCCTGATAGGCCGTCCAGTTGGTCGGCACACCAAGATCGTAGCCATAGATATCGCGAAACTGACTCTTGAAGTCGTCGCGGTTGAACCAGTCGTAGCGGAACCAGTAAAGGTTGGCAAACTGCTGATCGGGCAGCTGGTAAAGGTTGCCGTCTGGGCCGGTGGTGTACTGGATACCGATGAAATCGTCCAGATCCAGGGTTGGCAAGGTCAGATCCTGCCACTCATTGGCCATGGCCTCGGTGAGGTTGATCGTCGAGCCGTAGCGAATGTGGGTACCGATGGCATCGGAATCGTTGACGTAGGCATCGTAGATGTTGCGCCCCGACTGCATCTGGGTCTGCATGTTCTGCACCACGTCCCCTTCACCGATGATGTTGTGGGTCAGTTCGATGCCGGTCAACTCGTTGAAGGCGGGCGCCAGGACATCCCGCTCCCAGGTGTGGGTGGTCAACCCCTCGGCCACCGTATTGATCTGCATGCCACGGTAGGGCTCTGCGGCCTTGGCGAACCATTGCAGCTCGGCGATCTTCTCCTCACGAGACAGGGTCGAATCCGGGAACACCTCATCGACCAGTCGCTCGATGGTGGCATCGACATCGTCCTGGGCGTGGGCGCCAAACGCGGCGAGCATGATGGCGGTGGCCAGCGTTGCTCGACTCATGGGTTTCGCTTTCATGATCACCTCATTGGTCGTCGTTGTTGTGGTGAGGGAATGTGGGGGAAGGACTGCCTTGCGCGATGCCGGTTACCCCCAGCGCAATAGAACCAGCATCCAGATCACTGACACGCCAAGCGCCATCCACAGGCTCAGCGATGTGAAGCCGACCACCGCCAGGTGGATGTACCCCGCCGACAGCATGCCGATGAAAAACCGGTCTCCTCGGGTCGTGGTCATGGGCAGAAAGCCCCGCCGCTCAACCGTGGGCGACACCAGCTCCCACGTCGTCATGGCGACCAGCAGCACCGCGATGGCGGCGAAGAAGATTGCCGTAGGTAGCGTCCACACCATCCAGGACATGGCGAAGCTCCTCAGGTACGGCCCAGGGCAAAGCCCTTGGCGATGTGATGACGCACGAAGAACACCACCACCACCCCGGGGACGATGGTCAATACACCGGCCGCGGCGAGGGTGCCCCAGTCGATGCCGGAAGCGGTCGAGGTTCTGGTCATGACCGACGCGATAGGCTGAGCGGCGGTGGAAGTCAGGGTGCGGGCCAACAACAGCTCCACCCAGGAGAACATGAACAGGAAGAACAGCGTCACGCCGATGCCTGAGCGAATCAGCGGCAGGAAGATGGTCAGGAAAAAACGCGGGAACCGATAGCCATCGATGAAGGCGGTTTCATCGATCTCCTTGGGCACGCTGCTCATGAATCCCTCGAGAATCCACACCGCCAGGGGGATGTTGAACAAGCAGTGCGCCAGGGCCACGGCGATATGCGTATCGAAAAGCCCGACGGTGTAATAGAGCTGGAAATACGGCAGCAGAAACACCGCCGGGGGCGCCATCATGTTGGTCAGCAGCCAGAAGAACAGGTGCTTGTCGCCGATGAAGGAGTATCGACTGAAGGCATAGGCGGCGGGCAACGCCACCGCCATGCTGATCGCCATGTTCATCAGCACGTAGGTCATCGAGTTCACGTAGCCCATGTACCAGTTGGCGTCGGTGAATATCTTGGTGTAATTGTCCAGCGTCAATGCCTGGGGCCAGAGCGTCAGCTCGCCGAGAATCTCGGCATTGGTCTGCAGCGACATGTTGACCAGCCAGTAGATCGGCAACAGCACAAACACCAGGTAGGCCCCGAGCAGCAGGCCGGAACGGATCCGGCGCCCCTTCGGCCGTGCACGCCGGCGCCGGCGCGCCGCTTCCCTTGCGGCCAGGGCATGTGCCTGCTGTGGTGTCATCGTTGGCTCGTCGGCCTGGGCTTGATCCGCCTCGGTCGCGGCGGCCTGCTGGTGGCGTGACTCACTCATGCGGGCCTCCCGACTGGCGATCCTTCTGCATCTGCATGATCGCGGTATAGAACACCCAACACACCAGCAGGATGATCAGGAAGTAGATCAGGGAGAACGCCGCCGAAGGGCCGACATCGAACTGCGCCGTCGCCATGATCGCCAGCGACTGACTGAGGAAGGTGGTCGAGCTACCCGGGCCGCCCCCCGTCAGCACGAACGGCTCGGCGTAAATCATGAACGAGTGCATGAAGCGCAACAGCACTCCGATCACCAGCACGTTGGTCAGCTTGGGCAGCTGAATGTAGCGAAACACCGCCCAGCGCGACGCGCGGTCGATCCGGGCCGCCTGGTAGTAGGCCTCGGGAATGGCCTGGAGGCCGCTATAGCACAACAGCGCCACCAGAGGCGTCCAGTGCCAGACATCCATGATCACGATGGTCACCCAGGCATCGACGGGACTCGAGGTGAGGTTGTACGGATACCCGAGTTCACGCAGGCTCCAGCCCATCAGGCCGATGTCGCCCCGGGTGAATATCTGCCAGATGCTGCCGACCACATTCCACGGAATCAGCAGTGGCAGGGTCACCAGTATCAACACCAGGGAGGCACGAATCCCTCGCTTGGGCATCAACAGCGCGATGCCGACACCCAGCGGCACCTCGATGGCAAGTATCGTCAACGAGAAGGCGAACTGGCGCGCCAATGCCGCCTGCAACGCCGGATCATTGAGCATCTTGACGAACCATTCGGTGCCGGTGAAGAAGCGCGTATTGGCGTCGAAGACGTCCTGCACGGAGTAGTTCACCACCGTCATCAGCGGCACGATGGCCGAAAACGCCACCAGCGCCAGCATCGGCAGCACCAGCCACCAGGCCCGGTTGTTACGTACCTTGTTCATCGCCGATCCTCCCGCCGAAATTCATCGACGTAAAGACCCAGGTGCTGGGCCGGGAAGCGCACATGGGCTTCGTGGCCGGGCATCGGCTTGCCTTCGTCGATCCGCGCCTTGAGCGAGATCTCGCCGAGGCCGAGATGGACAATCGCATAGGTGCCCAGGTCCTGAACCTGGAGCACCTGCGCCGTCATGCTGTCAGCGCCGGCCTCGGTACAGACCTCGACGAACTCCGGGCGAATCCCCAACTTGACGTTGCTGGAGTCCTGACACACCTGCGCCACCCCACGAGCCGTTGCGGCGTCCAGCACCAGCGGAAACGCGCCACTGACCACCTCGCCGTCCCGCGCGTGCACCTCGATGAAATTCATCCCCGGGCTACCGATGAAGTAGCCGACGAAGGTGTGATTGGGCCGTTCGAACAGCTCTCGCGGCGTGCCGAACTGCACGATCTGACCGTCGTACATCACCGCGATCTTGTCGGCAAACGTCGAGGCCTCGAGCTGATCATGGGTCACATAGATCATGGTGACCGCGAAGCGTCGGTGGATCTCCTTGAGCTTGCGCCTCAGTTTCCATTTCAGCTGCGGGTCGATCACGGTCAGCGGCTCGTCAAACAGGATCGCCGAGACGTTGTCACGCACCAGGCCTCGGCCCATCGACACCTTCTGTTTATCGTCGGCAGACAGATTGCGAGCCTTGCGTTCCAGGCGGTCGGTCAACTCGAGGATCTCGGCGACCTCGGCGACGCGCTCACGCACCTTGGCCTCCGGGGTCTTCACGTTGCGCAACGGAAACGCCAGATTGTCGAACACCGTCATGGTGTCGTAGACCACCGGGAACTGGAACACCTGAGCGATGTTGCGTGCCTCGGGGGGAAGGTCATTGACCGCCACTCCGTCGAAGCGGACCTCACCCTCGGAGGGCGCCAAGAGGCCCGAGATGATGTTGAGCAGCGTCGACTTGCCGCAGCCTGACGGCCCAAGCAAGGCGTAGGCGCCGCCCTGCTCCCACACATGATCGAGTTGTCGGATCGCGTAATCGGCGGCGCCGGCAGGGCTAGCCTGATAGCTGTGGGCGAGCCCCGACAGGGTGATTTCAGCCATTCAGCGCGCTCCTGCAGATCGCGGTACGTGAACGGTCGCGCCTTCGCCATCGAAGACATACAGCCGGTGCACCGGAAAGTAGAGACGAATGGCCTCATCGACCCCGAAGGCATGCACCCCAGGCAGGTGGGCAACCAGCGCCACATGTTCATTACGCACGTGAAGGAAGGTCTCCGACCCGCTGATCTCGGCGAGTTCCACCGCGACATCCAGCGCCAAGTCGTCGTCGGCGCGCGGCGTCATGGCGAGGTGCGAGGGGCGTACGCCGAAGCGATAGTCGCCGTCGGCGAGTCCCGCCAGGTCGTTGTCGAGGGCGAAATGGACTTCGCTGTCGAAGCTCACCTCACCTTCCCTGACCCGCCCTTCGAGGACATTGATCGGCGGCTCGGAAAACATCTCTGCGGCGGTGAGCGTGGCCGGCCGGTGGTAGACCTCGGCGGTAGGACCGTACTGCAGCAGGCGCCCTTGATGGAGAACCGCGGTATAGCCACCAAGGGCCAAGGCCTCGGCGGGCTCCGTCGTGGCGTAGACGGCGATGCAGTCACGCCTTTCAAACAGAGTGCGAAGCTCCTCGCGAAACTCCTCGCGCAGCTTGTAATCGAGGTTGACCAGCGGCTCGTCGAACAGAATCAGGTCGGCATCCTTGACCAGCGCTCGCGCCATCGCCGTGCGCTGCTGCTGGCCCCCGGAAAGCTCCAGCGGCGTGCGCTCCAGCAAGTGCTCGATATGCAGCATCTCGGCGACCTCGCGCACCCGCCGGTCGACCTCCTGGCGCCCTACCCCGGCAATCTTCAACGGCGACGCAATATTGGCGTAGACGCTGTGGTTCGGATAGTTGATGAACTGCTGATAGACCATGGACACATTGCGCTGACGCACCTGGCGACCGGTGACATCCTCACCCTGCATCAGGATGCGCCCCTCGCTCGGCTGATCGAGTCCTGCCATGAGTCGCATCAACGACGTCTTGCCGGCGAGAGTCCGGCCCAGCAAGACGTTGAACGACCCCGGCTCCAGGGTCAGGGAAACGCGATCGACATGGGTCTGGCCACCCACCCGACGGGACACATCTTCAAGGGTCAAGGACATTCAGGCTCTCACGACGACCGAACACGAAAGACTCCCAACACCACCACGCTGGCGAGCCCGGGACTGTGTCATGAACGGTAGTAGAAATTCGCTTTGCCTCCACGAATGTGGGCAAACGAAACTCGCAGAAACGCCTGCTGCGACGCCCAAGCCTTGTTTACATAGTTGTTTTAACTTTATTTTTTGCGTTAAATAAACTTTTGTCTAAGGCTGACCGGTGGGGGCTAAATTCCAGCCGAACGGCAAGGACCCGGCAAAAAAACGCCCAATGTTCGAAGTCGAACATTGGGCGTACTGAGTCGAGCCTATCGACGATGGCCGATGCTTAACGGGTGCCGAAGATCTTGTCGCCGGCATCGCCAAGGCCCGGCACGATGTAGCCGTTCTCGTCCAGGCGTTCGTCGACCGCGGCGGTATAGATCTCGATGTCGGGGTAGGCGTCCTGCACCCGCTTGATGCCCTCGGGGGCCGCTACCAGCACGATGACCTTCATCAGCGTGCAGCCACGGTCGCGCAGCATGTCCAGGGTCGCGACCATCGAACCACCGGTGGCCAGCATCGGATCGATCACGATCGCCATGCGCTCATCGAGATCGCCGGCGAACTTGGAAAAGTACGGTACCGGCTCCAGGGTCTCTTCGTCGCGATACAGCCCCACGACGCTGATCCGTGCACTGGGGATCAAATCCGTCACGCCATCGAGCATCCCCAGTCCCGCACGCAGGATTGGTACAATCGTGACTTTCTTGCCCTTCAACTGCTTGACCTTGATGGTCTCGCCGCTCCAGCCGTCCAGGTCATAGTCGATCAGCTCCAGATCCTGGGTGGCTTCGTAGGTAAGCAGCTTAGCCACCTCCCCTGCCAACTCACGAAAACTCTTGGTGCTGATACCGGCCTCGCGCATCAGCCCAATCTTGTGTTGGACTAGCGGATGATCGATGGCATGGACGCTCATGGGGAACCTCTTGGCAGGCATTGGGGGCATGAAAGACGTTCGCCGCATGGACGACGACGACAAATTGCGCGCCATTCTACGCGCAACCAACCCCGACGTTAAGCACCCAGGGGACGACGTGTCGGCCTGGGTGTCGGCGGGGGTGTCGGCTTGGGCGTCGGTACGGCCCGACCGGGGCTCCCGGCGGGGGCGCACGCGCTCACCGCTCGCTTCGCCGAGGCACGCCGCGCTAAGGGCCGCGCCCGGCGCGGCTGCGCCTATGGCGTCGCCGGCAGCTGCCAGTCCACTGCCTGGCGTCCGTGCTGTTCGAGGAAGGCATTGGCCCGGGAGAAGTGGTGATTGCCGAAGAAGCCTCGATAGGCCGACAACGGTGATGGATGGGGCGACTCGAGCACCAGATGGCGACGGCCATCCACCAGCGATTTCTTGTGCCGGGCATGACTGCCCCACAGCAGAAAGACCGACGGCGGCGCCTCGGCGCTGACGGTGGCGATGGCCTTATCGGTAAAGACCTCCCAGCCCTTGCCGCGGTGGGAGCCGGCATTGCCCTGCTCCACGGTCAGACAGGTGTTCAGCAGCAGCACCCCCTGACGCGCCCAGGCCTCCAGGTGACCATGCGCCACGTGCCGAAAGCCCACATCATCGGCCAGCTCCTTGTAGATATTGACCAATGATGGCGGTGTCTTGACGCCAGGGCGCACCGAGAAGCACAACCCATGGGCCTGCCCCGGCCCGTGGTAAGGGTCCTGACCCAGGATGACGACCCTCACCTGCGCAAGTGGCGCCAGCTCAAAAGCGCGAAACCAGTCGGCCGAGGCCGGATAGATGACCTTGTGCGCCGCCTTCTGGGCGGCCAGGAAATCGCGCAGCGCAGTCATGTACGCCGCACCGAATTCCTGGCCGAGGAAGCGATTCCAGCTCTCGGGAAGAACCGGATCCGTCATTGGGCTCTCCTTGTTCGACTCTCGTTCGCGATCCGGGACACCCGGCTCCGCGCGGGCCCCCACCGCCTACCCGCTCGCTTACTGACCGTCGAGGCGATTCTGATCGATCAGCGGTTCCACGTAAGCCACGCCCATGTCCCAGGGGAACTGGATCCAGCAGTCCTGAGCCACTTCGGTGAGGTATTGATCGACCAGCGGGCGCCCCTCGGGCTTGGCATAGATGGTCACGAAGTGGGCCTTGGGCAGCATCTCGCGCACGGCCCGCGCGGTCTTGCCGGTGTCGACCAGGTCGTCTACCAGCAACCAACCCTCGCCGTCGTGATCGACGCCCTTGAGCACCTCCAGGCGATCCTGATCCATGTGGTCATAGCTCTTGATGCAGACGGTATCGATCACCCGGACATTGAGCTCGCGGGCGATCAACGCCGCCGGGATCAGGCCACCGCGAGTGACCGCGATGATGCCCTTCAGGTCTCGCTCCATCAGGCGGTGGCAGAGCTCGCGCACGTCACGCTGCAACTGATCCCAGGACACGGTGAAATGCTGGTGATAACGAAGGGTGCTCATGGGTCATTCGTCCTCGGTAAAGGAGCATGCGGCGAAGACGCTATGGCCCGCGTCACGCACTTTCTGGGAACCACCAAGGTCCGGGAGATCGATGATCGCCGCGGTCTCTACGACCTGGCCACCGCTGCGCGAGATCAGCTCGGCCGCCGCCAGCATGGTGCCGCCGGTGGCGATCAGGTCATCCATGATCAGGATGCGATCGCCCGCGCGGAAGGCGTCGGCGTGCAACTCGACCTCGGCCGTGCCGTACTCGAGGGTGTAGGTCTGGCTGATGGTCTTGAACGGCAGTTTGCCCTTCTTGCGCACCGGCACGAAGCTGCAGCCCAGCTCGTAGGCCAGCGGCGCGCCGATGATGAAGCCCCGGGCATCGATGGCGGCGATGGCGTCGAGTTCCATCTCCTGATAGCGGTGCACGAAGCTGTCAATCAGCTTGCGAAAGGCCGCGCTGTTCTGCAGAAGCGGTGTGATGTCGCGAAAATTGACACCCGACTGCGGCCAGTCGGGAACGGTACGAATGACAGACTTGATATAGTCGCCGTAGATGCTCATGGCGGTTCTCGATCGAAGGAAGAATGAAGCGAGGATGGTTGGCCGAAGACACAGGCGCGGCCCTGGCCGCGCCTGTGTCCCGAAATCAGTCGATAAACACGAGTTTGACGGCGAACAATACGCCGAGAATGACCACTGCGGCGTTCAGGTCCTTGAAGCGGCCGGATAGCGCCTTGATGGCAACGTAGCTGACGAAGCCAAGCGCGATGCCTTCGGCAATCGAAAACGTCAGCGGCATTGCCAACGCGGCGATCAGTACCGGGGCGGCCTCGGTGGCGTCATCCCAGTCGGCGTGGGACAGGCTTCCCGCCATCAATGAGGCGACGTACAGCAAGGCACCCGCGGTGGCATAGGCCGGAATCGAGCCCGCCAGTGGTGCGAAGAACAGGCTGGCCAGGAACAGCAGTGCGACGACCACCGCGGTGAGACCGGTACGGCCGCCAGCGGCGATGCCGGCAGTGCTCTCGACATAGCTTGTGGTCGTCGAGGTACCCAGCGCCGCACCGGCCATCGACGCACTGGAATCGGCCATCAACGCACGTCCCAGTCGCGGCAGTTTGCCATCTTCGTCGAGCAACTTGCCGCGGTGGGCGACACCGACCAGGGTGCCGGAAGTATCGAACAGATCCACGAACAGGAAGGCAAAGATAACGCTGACCATGGCGAGGTCGAAGGCTCCGGCCACATCCATCTGCATCAGCGTGGGAGCAACCGACGGCGGCATCGAGACGACGCCACCGAACTCGTTGTGGCCGAGAATCATGGCCAGCGCGGTCACCCCCAGAATGCCGATCATGACCGCTCCGGTGACGCGTAGATGGGACAGCGCCGTGATCACGAAGAACCCGCCGAGCGCATAAAGGGCAGAGGGCTGCGAAAGATCCCCTACGCCCACCAGGGTGGCGGGGTTATCGACGATGATGCCGGCATTCTTCAGCGCGACCATCGCCAGAAACAAACCGATGCCCGCCGCGATACCTAACCGTAACGTCATCGGAATCGAATTGATGATCCACTCGCGAATGCGGAAGATGCTCAACAGGAAAAAGGTCACACCGGAGAGAAACACGGCGCCCAGCGCGGCCTCCCAGGTGTAGCCCATCCCGAGCACGACACCGTAGGTAAAGAAGGCATTCAGCCCCATGCCCGGCGCCAGCGCGATGGGATAATTGGCCCACAAGCCCATGATCAGACAGCCTACCGCCGCGGCCAGGCAGGTCGCGACAAACACCGCGCCATAGTCCATGCCTGCTTCCGAGAGGATGCTCGGATTGACGAAGATGATGTAGGCCATGGTCAGGAAGGTCGTGACCCCGGCAATGACCTCCGTCTTGATATTGGTCTGATGGTCGCTGAGCTTGAAATAGCGATCGAGCCGGCTCTTGGGCTCTGTGCTCTTGTCTTGCATGGGCATGCGCTTGGTCCTGCACTGGAGGTCGGGGATGGTGTCCAGGACGAGGAAGGCAGCGTGGGACTCCTGACACCGGCTACTGTCACCATATAGCAGGTCACTTCAGGAATCACCGCGCTATGGCACACGTCCGCTAACGCTAAACCACGCCTACCGTCGTCGGTCGGTGTGGTTTAGCGCCTCGGAAGCCGCCAAACGACAACGGGCGCGGTGGTGACCAGCGCCCGAATCGGCTTCTCTCGAAAGCGCGTCACTCTACCAGAATCGGGTACCCTTCGGTATAGATCCAGTCGTTGTCCTTGGCCGGAATATGGCAGCCCAGGCAGTCCGCTTCATAGTCGGTCGCCGCGTTGGTCGAGGTATCGTCGGTGGTGAACAACGCCCAACCCCAGCCATCGCCCCAGACCGGGTTGCTGTCGGCGAACCGGTCGGTGGAATCCTTGATCATCACGAACCACTGCTTGAGCTGCGGCGTTTCATAGCTGACCCCTGCCCCGGTGGTGTAATTGCCGGAGGCATGAGCCCTCAGCTCCTTGACCAGCACCGTCCCATCGGGGAAG
>Ga0114954_1000547_pt1 | contig 12003 bp, 10 predicted proteins | sample Porto_4metaG_FD_87299 | JGI IMG/M metagenome (GOLD analysis project Ga0114954, IMG submission 87299) | Marine algal microbial communities from Porto, Portugal - Porto_4 metaG | ecosystem: Host-associated > Algae > Red algae > Unclassified | place: Portugal: Porto | collected 2015-02-02
ACCGCCATGCCGCATCTGCTGCGCGGGGCCACGCTGGGCCTGCCCTGGGCGTGGACCCTGGGCCTTTCGTCGCTGCTCGCCGTTGCCGGAGGCATCGCCGTTCGCGGACTGGGCGATGGCCCGCACCTACCCGCGTCGTCGAAGCGCGTGCGCCTCAGCGAGGGCCTTTCGGCCTTCGGCCTTAAGCGCTTTCGTGGCATTGCCGGCGGCTACTTCGGTCACTGCTGGGAGCTCTACGCTTTCTGGTTACTCGTGCCGTTTCTGGTGGCACGGGAGGTCACGCGTCTTCAGGCACCACCGGCCTGGGTGCCGTGGCTGTCATTTGCCGTCATCGGCGTGGGGGCGCTGGGCGCGATACTGGCGGGACGCCTGAGTCGGCGCTTCGGCAGCCGGCGCCTGGCCATCTGGGCCCTGGCGACGTCCGGCGGCCTGTGTCTGGTCTATCCGCTGCTCGGCGGACTGCCGCCATGGCTGCTGCTGGCGCTACTGCTGGTGTGGGGCTTCAGCGTAATCGCCGATTCCGCTCAGTTCTCGTCGTTGGCCGCCGACAGTGCCCCCCGCGAACGAATCGGTGCAACGCTGGCCGTAATGAACGCCATCGGCTTCGCCTTGACCCTGCCCGGCATCTGGCTCGGCAGCGCCCTGTGGGCCGATGCCGGGCTCTCGGTGCTATGGCTGCTGCTCCCGGGACCGGTGTTGGGCCTGTGGGCCATGCGCGGCGTGACCGATCCCGCCGCGTTCAGCGCATCAAGCTCGCCCACCTCTCGGTGATGGGGCACCCGACCGAACGGCGCGCCAAGGCGTACAAGCACAGAGGGAGGCCCAATGGCCTCCCTGCGTGCTTGTGCTATTGCCACATCGCGCCGCGTCGGCGACGGCCGACACGAAGCTCATCGCCACGGGCAGCGCATCGCCCAGGGCCTCGCCCCACTACCCGTAACGGCCGGTAATATAGTCTTCCGCCTTCTTGGTATGCGGGTTCGAGAACATGGTCTTGGTATCGTTATATTCGATCACTTCGCCAAGGTGGAAGAATGCCGTGTAGTCCGCCACCCGTGCGGCCTGCTGCATGTTGTGGGTCACCGTGATGATGGTGAACTGCTGCTTGAGCTTGTCCATCAGGTCTTCGATGGTCGCGGTCGAGATCGGATCCAGCGCCGAGGTCGGTTCATCCATCAAAATGACATCCGGTTGTATCGCGATCGCCCTTGCAATGCACAGGCGCTGCTGCTGACCACCGGAGAGTGAAGTCCCCGGCTGGTGCAGCTTGTCCTTGACCTCTTCCCACAGGCCCGCGTCGCGCAGGGCGCGCTCGACCAACTCGTCCTGGTCCGCCTTGCGACTGACCAGATCATGCATCCGCGGCGCATAGACGATGTTGTCGTAGATCGACTTGGGAAAGGGGTTGGGCTTCTGAAAGACCATCCCGACCCGCCGGCGCAGCGCCACCTCATCCATCTTGGCTTCGTTGACGTCGCGACCGTCCATCTCGACCAACCCCTTGAGCCGGACGCTCGGGATCAGATCATTCATCCGATTCAGGCAGCGCAGGAAGGTCGACTTGCCGCACCCCGACGGGCCGATCAATGCGGTGACGTTGTTCTCATACAGGTCCATGTCGATGGACTTCAGCGCGTGAAAGTCCCCGTACCACAGGTCCAGATCACGCACGCGAATGCTGAGCTCGTGATTAGCTTCGTCATTGCGCCTGACCGGCTGACCGGGCTGATCCTGCTTCATCACGTTCTCTCCACGCTGTGCAACTTTGATATTCATGGCAACGTATCCTGTCTGGGGGGCGGGCTTACCAGCGCCGCTCGAATCTTTTGCGCAGCACGACGGCCGAGGCATTCAGGCTGATCAGCACCGCCAGCAGCACCAGGATGCCGCCGGAGGTCTTCTCGATGAAGGCTCGATCGGGCTCGCCGGCCCAGGTGAATATCTGCGCAGGAAGCACCGTGGCGGCATCGGAAATCGAGGTCGAAACATCCGGGATAAAGGCCACCATGCCGATGATGATCAATGGAGCGGTTTCGCCCATGGCCTGGGCCAACCCGATGATCGAGCCGGTCATGATGCCGGGCATGGCGATCGGCAGGACGTGATCCCGCACCATCTGCCAGCGCGAACAACCGACGCCAAAGGCGGCATGGCGAATGGAGTCCGGCACGCTGCGTAGCGCGGTGCGCGTCGAAATGATGATGACCGGCAGCGTCATCAGGGCCAGGGTCAGGCCCCCGACTATCGGCGTTGAACGCGGCACGCCGAAGAAATTGATGAAGATGGCGAGCCCGAGCAGGCCGAACAGGATCGAGGGGATCGCCGCCAGGTTGTTGATATTAATCTCGATCAGCTGCGTAAAGCGGTTGTCCGGCGCGAACTCTTCCAGGTAGACGGCCGTCATCACCCCGATCGGAAAGGCCACCGCCAGGGTCACCATCAGCGTCAGGACCGTGCCCATCGCCGCCGAGGCGATACCGGCAAGCTCCGGCATCTTGGAATCGCCGCTGGTAAAGAACCGGGTATTGAAACGCAGCTCCGCCCTGCCCTCCTGCTCGAGCCGGTCGACGACGGCCTTCTGCCGGTCGTTGAGCTTGGAGTGATGACCCTTCAAGTACTGATCGACCTGGCCATCGGCCAGGACCCACTCCATCGACGTGGCGCCGAGCAGGTCCGGATTATCCCGCATTCGACCAGGAATCAGGCGCAAATAGCCGCGACTGACCAACTGACGCACGTCTTCATTGACCGCGGCCAGGGGGAGTTGGCTAGCTTGCTCGGTGTAGCTGACCTCGACCTCGATCTGAGCCTGCTGAAAGGCTGGGGTGCCCTTGATCAACATGTCGGCAAAGAACAACACCAAGAACAGCGCGGCAAGGCCGAGGGCGCCCATCGAGGCCCACTTGAGCCGCGCCGACTTGCGGTGGCGAGCGCGGAGCTGAGCGCTGATATCATCGAAAGATTGTTTCATGGAGGTGGCTCCGGCTTACAGGTTGTTGACGCGATACTTCTCGCGGAAGCGACGAATCATCATCACCGACACCAGGTTCAGTGCCAGGGTCACCACGAACAGCACAAGGCCGAGGGCGAAGGCGGACAGGGTCTCGGCGCTAGCGAACTCCTGATCACCGGTCAGCGAGGCGACAATACGCACCGTAACGGTGGTCATGTCTTCCAGCGGGTTGGCCGTCAAGTTAGGACGCATGCCGGCGGCCATGACCACGATCATGGTCTCGCCGAGGGCGCGCGACACGGCCAAAAGCGAGGCGGAAATGATGCCCGGCATGGCCGCCGGCACGACGATGTCGCGAATCATTTCGCCCTTGGTCAGGCCGAGGGCCAACGACCCCTGACGCATGCTGTCCGGCACCGAGTTGATGACGTCATCGGAGAGCGAGGAGATGAACGGGATGATCATGATGCCCATGACAATGCCGGGGGCGAGAGCGTTGTTGAACGAGGCTTCGAAACCGAAGAACCCGGCAACGCTGACGATGATCGGTGCCACGGTGATGGCGGCAAAGAAGCCATACACCACGGTGGGGATGCCGGCCAGCACCTCGAGCACGGGCTTGGCCACGGTCCGCACCTTCGCCGGGGCGTACTCCGCCATGTAGATCGCCGCCAGCAAGCCGATGGGAATCGCCACCAGCATCGCGATGAAGGTGATCATGAAGGTGCCGGCAAACAGCGGCACCGAACCGAACTGGGCAGCACTTGCGCCCTCATCCGCACGACCGGCGGCGGCCAGAAAGCTGGCTCCGGGGTTCCAGGTCGTCCCGGTGATGAAGTCCCAGAAGCTCTGCATCTGGAAGAAACGCACCGCCTCGAAGACGATGGACAGCAGAATGCCCAGGGTCGTGAAGATGGAGATCATTGCCGCGCCGGCCAGGATGAAGCGGATCACCCGCTCGATGGCCTGACGGGCATGAAACTCGGGGCGTACCCGCGCCATGGCAAAGGCGAGTCCGGCGCAGGCGACGACCAGGCTGCCTGCGAGCAGGTACAGCGGAGGAATCTCGGCCCCCAGCAGCAGCATGACAAAGGCACCCACGGCGCTTACCGCGAGGGCTGGGCCGGCGGTGGACATTACCGCGAACCAGGCGTACTGATCCGGCTGCGCGTACATGGACGTGCCCGAGGCACGCACTCGCGCCGCCTTGGAACGTCCCAGAAAATAGGCGATCAGACCAAGCAGCAGCAACGTGCCGCAAAACATTGCCAGGAGTTGAGGGGTCTGCATGGGCGTCTCTCGAAGATCGATGTGCCAGAGGGGATGGTGGCGGTCGAGGAAAATGCGCCGCCTTCCTCTTGAACGTGTACCGGCCGACACTCTTCACGAATGCCGGCCGGCGTGACGGGCCAGTGGCGGTTAGTTCAGGTCGCCGAGCTCGAGAGCAACGTGATCTTCGACAGCGCTGCGGGCGTCGGCGCGCTTGTCTTGCGGTGCCGGAATCAGGCCGATGCCCTTCAGGTAGCCGATGTCGCCGATCATCTGCTCGCTCATGAAGGTGTTGGCATAAGCGGTCATGGCCGGAACGTCATCGGCATGCTGATTCTTGACGTAGAAGAACAACGAGCGCGAGACGGGATATTCGCCGCTGCCGATGGCATCGGGCGTCGGCGCCACGCCGTCGACGTTGGAGCCGATCAGGCTATCGCCGTTCTCTTCGAGGAAGGAGTAGCCGAAGATGCCGAAGGCTGCGGTGTTCTCGGCCAGGCGTTGAACGATCAGGTTGTCGTTTTCGCCGGCATCGATGAAGGCGCCATCGGCACGGATATCGGTGTAACCCTCACCGCCATAGGCGTCCATGTCTTCCGAGGCCGCTTCCATGACCAGCTCGGCGAAGGCATCACGGGTACCGGACGTGGTAGGCGGGCCGTACACGGCAATCTCGCGATCCGGCAGCGAAGCGTCGATGTCGCTCCACTTGGTGTAGGGGTTGTCGACCAATTCGCCATCGACCGGCACCTTGGCCGCCAGCGCCATGAACAGTTGTTCACGGGTCACGTCCATCGCCTCGTTGGCGGATGACTGGGCAAAGGCGATGCCGTCATAACCGATGAAGCCTTCGGTGATATCGGTCACCCCGTTGGCTTCACAGGTCTCGAATTCGGAAGGCTTCATGCGGCGAGAAGCGTTGGTGATGTCAGGAGTATCATCGCCGACGCCGGAGCAGAACAGTTTCAGGCCACCACCGGAACCGGTCGACTCGATCACCGGAGTCGGATAGTCGGTGGTAGCACCGAACTCCTCGGCCACGTAACTGGCGAACGGGTACACGGTGCTGGAACCGACGATGCGCACCTGGTCGCGGGCCTGGGCAACACCCACCACGCCCATGACGGCAGCAGCAATGGCGGTGGTCTTGAGAATACGATTCATGGAGAAGTCTCCTGGTCATGAAGTGGTCAACCTTCGCGAAACACACAATGACGCACGAAAATGACAACTTCATGACAGAGACGCCTACCTATCGCGTCGCGCGTCCTACGCCCCGCCTCGAATCTGCACGGACCTGCGCGCGGCCCATCAGCCCAGCAACAGGCCCAGCGCCGCCATGGCGCAGAGCGTCAGCGACACCCCCTGCAGTAGCCGGCGCGGCAGCCGCGGCGCGAGGAGCGCACCGAGGGCGTGGCCAATCACCACCAACGGCAGAAAGCTGAGGCTCACGCCGAGCAGCCACCAGGACACCTTGCCGACAACGGCGAGGCTCGCCAGGGTCATCAACGAGGAAATCAGGAAGAAGGCCGCCAGATTGCCGCGCAGCCGCTCCATGGGCATGCCATGCATCAACAACACGATGGGCGGCCCCCCAATGGCGGCCACAGCACCGAAGACACCCGACAGGAAACCGGCGCCGAACAGGCTCGGCGCACTGACCGGCAGACGCAGGCGAAACAGCGTCACCACGACGGCGAACAGGACGATCGAGGCGATCAGGACCTCGAGGGTGGCCATTGGGGCGACCAGCAGCAACCAGACCCCGACCAGGGTACCGGGCACCTTGCCGATCAGCGCCATGGAGATATCGGCCATGGCCACCTCGCGATGATAACGACGGACCACCAGGCACGAGACCAGAAAACCGTAGACCACCAACACCACCGGCACCAGGGAAGGCGCCAGCATCAAGATAAGGGGCGCGCCGACCACCGCCATGCCGAAGCCGGTGGTGCGCTGAACGAAGGCACCGAGGGCCAGGACCAGCCCCACCCCCAGCCAGGTCAACGGACTCAGATCGCTCCAGGCCCACCATGTTTGCCAACCAGTCACCAACGACTCACCCATGCTCGCCTCGCGCTTCCGGCTCGCCTGGTGCTTCGGGCTCGTCGCGGGCCAGCACCCGCAACCCCACGTTGCCAATCACCGCCACGGTCAACATGGCGATTACCATGGGCCAGGCCGAATCGATCTCGAAGCCGGTGACCAGCGCCCCCGACAGCGCAGCACAACTGAATTGAATGCTGCCCAACAGCGCCGTGGCGGTAGCGCTCATGTGACCGAAGCGTTCGAGCAACGCGGAGATGGCGTTGGGCGAAATCAGGCCGACCACCCCCAGGAACATCATGATCAGTGGCACCACGCTATAGAGCGAGTCGAGCCCTGTGGCCACCAGCACCACCAGCCCAACCGCGGCAACCAACTGGATGGCGAGCCCCAGACGCAGATTCTGCTGGGGAGTGCGTTTTCTCAGCAGGCGGATATTGATCCGGTTGGACGAGGCCATCACCACCACGTTGGCACCGAACACGAACGGGTAGACCGCCGGTGACAGACCATAGTGCTGCATGTACAGAAACGGTGACGATGTCACGAAGGCGAAGATCCCGGCAAACGACATCGCCACCGCCAGGATATAGCCCATGGCATGCCGGTCGGCGAACACGCTGGCGTAGTTGCGCAGGACCTGGCGCGGCGACGCCACCGGTGAGTCCTTGGGCCGTGTCTCGGGCAGGTAGACACTCAACAACCACATAAGAAAGGCCGCGTAGACCGCCAGGAAGACGAAGATCAGCCACCAGTCGGCGACGTACAGCAGCACGCTGCCGACCATCGGCGCGGCCAGGGGCGCCAGCATCAGAATCATGGCCATGGTCGACATCACCTTGGCCGCCTCTCGCCCACTGAAGCAGTCACGCACGATGGCCGCGGAGTTGACCACGCAAGCGCCGCCCCCCAAGGCCTGGACGAAGCGCCACACCAGCAACTCCGACAGCGAGTCCACGGCAATAATGGCGAGGCTCGCCAGGAGGAAAACGATCTGGCCAGTCAACAGCACCGGCTTACGCCCGACCCGATCGGACAGTGGGCCACAGAGCAACTGACCGACCGCGAAACCGACCATAAACACACTCAACGACAGTTCGGTGCGGTGCACACTGGCGCCGACTGTCTCGGCAAGGGCCGGCATCGCGGGCAAGTAGGCGTCGATGGCAAAAGGCGCCAGGGCCGTGTTGGCCGCCACCAACAAGGCGACGCGCCGGGCATTCAGGGTCACAGGCACTCCGTGAGAAAACGAGTAGAAAGCTAATGATACCGCAATTGACCCGACGCCGGAGGCGACCGGTGACTAGCCGCCGAACCTCGCGAGAAGGAGCGACGGCCCACCGCGGAGGGGTTCCCCCGGGGCTGGCGACTCGCTGGCACCGGGAACGACGATGACCAGCGTCGTCGCCGACACCGATACGCGACGCCGCCATCACACTGGCAGGCGGCGATCGGCTGACGATTTGCCCCGCCCCGGGATCGCTGACCGAAACGGCGTCATTTTAAAGTGCGGCGAGGGCCGTACACCAGAGAGGTCTGGCGCCAGCGATCGTGCCTTGGAGGGGCTGGTGTAGCGGGTTGGCGTGCCTGGCTGGTGTCGCGGGCCCGCTGCTTGCGCTGCCGGCGCTCGTGTTACCCGGTAAACCGCCGGCGCCTTGGTACCGGGCCGGTGCTGTGGCGCACACCGCTGCTACGGCTGGTCAGGCCGTTCAGCCACCGTTGTTCCGGTTGCCAGCCTGCTGAGCCTCGAGCATTTCCACCAAGGGTTGAAACTGCTCGCGATTATGAGCGTTCATGTGCATCAGAATGCGATGGGCTTCGAGGATTCGCTCACGCATGCCTTCCTCGTCGGCGGGCAGCTCGGGCAAGGCGGTCAGGGCCTTGGGCTCGGCGATGGGCTGATCCACCAGAGTGAAGAACTGACCGAACCCCATCACCTCGAGCATGCGTTTGACATCGGCGTTATCGGCCACGATGGTCGGCACCTGCTCGAGGCGCCCCTTCAGCGCCATGGCCACCTTGGCCAGAAACCCCAGCGCGGTGGAATCGACGTTGCTGGCCTCGCGCAGGTCGATAATCACCGCCTTCAGGCCAGGCGTATCGGCCAGTTGCTGGGCCTGCTGGTCCAGGGTCGCGCACAGTGTCAGGCGCACGTCCCCACATAGCTTGAGGACGAACACGCCGGAGTCGAACGCCGCCTTCAAGCGGCCCTCATGCATTCTCATCGCGAAATCCGCTCACCATCATGATCGTCAGGTCGTCGGGAAGCTCATCGCGCCCCGTGGTGGGGTCGGCGAGCGCCTCTTCATCGCTTGGCAAAATGCCCAGCGCCAGGCTCTGGCGCATATCGTCCAGGGTCTCACTGCTCTCGACCCGATGGGTCAATTCGTCGAGCCGAGCCTCGAGCGTCTCACCCGGCAAGCATTCCAGAATGCCGTCGGAGCAAAGCCATAGCGAAAACTCATCCGGCAAGGAGCAGCCTAACTGCGGGTAACTGACCTCGGGAAACAGGCCCACCGGCATCCCCTCACCAGCGAGTACGCTCACCCCCTGTGCCGTCTTCAACATCGGCATGGGCAGCTGAGCGCCGAGCGAATAGTGCAGATAGCGGCGCCGATGGTCAATGACCCCGACGAACAAGGTGGCGTGCTTGCCGATCCCGGTATCGAGCAACTCCCGATTCAACTGGGCCAGCCAGCGCGGCGCCAACTGCTCGGGCGAGCGGCCATCCCACTCGCTCTGCCAACGATTGGACAGATACTTCAACAGCACCGTCACGAAAGCCGATGATGCGCCATGGCCGGATACATCGGCAAAGTAGAACAGCGTATAGCGATCGCTATAGGCCTGGATATCGAGAAAATCACCGGACAGGTACAGCGACGGTGCCAACCAGTAGTCGCAGCGTATCCCGTTGAAGTCTTGGGGGCGCTCGGGTAACAGTCGCCGCTGAATCTGACCACCGGCCTGCTGGTCGAGGCGCAGCATGGCCAGGTGGGTCTCGAGGCTTTCGTTAAGCTCGGCCAGATGCTGGCGGTCCGCCTCGCGCTCGGCGGCCAGGCGGTTTACCTCGACGACCCGGCGAATCATCCGGCGCAACAAATGGGCGTGGCGCAACGGATCGACCACGTAATCGACCAGCCCCACGTCCACGGCCTTGAGGAGATCCTCGTCGCGGCGATCCGCACTCACCACCAGGGTCGGCCAGCGCTCCGCCAGGGCAGCCCAGGCACGGTCCGGGACCGCCCGGGAGTGAGCAACCACCAAGGCAATACCCTCGGGCAATTCCTCGACCTGCTCGACGGCAAACACCGCCAGACCGTCACGGGCTATCGCATCCACCAGCGCATCGCGATGCTCTCCCGGCGAATCGATGACGCCGATCAGCGGCTTGGCAGGTTGCATGGCGTCATGGCGTGTTGTCACTCCTCGAAGGCGTCTTCATCGAAGTCGAAGTCGTCGTTGATGAAGGTATCTTCCCCAGCATCCCCGTCATTCACTTCGAAGCGACGGCGTTGCATCCAGGCGTCACGAATGAAGCTATAGCGATCACCGCGGATCAGGTCTTCCTGGTCGAGCAGGCTGGCCCTGGCGTCGAGAATCTCCAGGCCACGCAGGGAATAGCGTACCGTGTCGTCTTCGACATACGTCAGCGGATAGGTGTACCAGTCTACCGGCAAGCCGGCGGTGTCGCGCACGGTGCTCGGCCCGAGCAGCGGTAGCACCACGAAGGGCCCCTCGCCCACGCCCCACACCGCGAGGGTCTGACCGAAGTCTTCCCTGTCGGCGAGGAAGCCCGCATGGGTTGCCGGGTCCAACAGTCCGCCGAGGCCGAAGGTCGTGTTCATCAAAAAGCGCGTCGAGGCGAGACCGGCGTTGCCCGGCTTGCCCTGCAGCAGGCTGTTGAACGCGGTACGAATCTCGCCGAGGTTATCGAAGAAGTTGCTGACGCCCTTCTCCAACGGGTCCGGCGTAACGTAACGGTAGCCCTGGGCCGCCGGCTTCAACGCGTAGCGATCCAGCACATCATTGAAGGCAAACACACGGCGGTTGAATCCCTCCCAGGGATCCGCCGGGTTCGGCTCTGTGGCGACTGAGCTACTGGCACAGCCGCCGAGTCCCACTACCACCGCCAGTGCCACTGCACCGCCCCAGAGCCCCTTGCGAGCACTGATCAACCCTTGTGGATTCATCGTTCGACTGCCTCCCTTGCCTTTCCTTGTCACGATCGTTTTGTGGGTACCCAAGCGTTCGGCCCTCAACAGCGACGCACCACCACGCAGCCGGCACTGTATCCCGCACCAAACGAACACACCACCCCCACGGCCTTGGCGGGCATATCCTGGTGGTGCAGGTGGAAGGCGATGATAGAGCCCGCCGAGCTGGTGTTCGCGTAACGGTCCAGGATGATCGGTGCTTGATCTGGAGCAGGATCCTGGCCAAGCACGCGCCGAGCGATCAGGTCGTTCATGTGGCGATTGGCCTGGTGCAGCCACAGCCGAGCCACGGCCGAAGGCGCGAGGTCGAGGCTATCCAGGTGGTCACGAATCAACTGCGCGACCATCGGACAGACCTCCTTGAACACCCGCCGCCCCTCCTGCACGAAAAGCTTGTCCAGGGCCTGCGGGTCGGCGTCGGTGACCCGGTTGAGAAAGCCCGAGTTGTTGCGAATGGCGTTGGAAAACTGGGTCACGAGGCGCGTGCCCAGCACTTCGAAGCGCGTCTCGCTGACCGCCACATCATCGGCTTCCAGCACCAGAGCGGTACAGGCGTCACCGAAGATGAAGTGACTGTCACGATCTCGGAAATTGAGGTGCGCCGAACATATCTCGGGATTGACCACCAGCGCCCGCCGGGCCGAGCCTGCGCGGATAGCATTGGCGGCGGTGTCGATGGCGAAGGTCGCCGAGCTGCAGGCAACGTTCATGTCGAAGGCGTAGCCGCCGGCGCCGAGCCGCTGCTGAAGTTCCACCGCCACCGCCGGATACGGCCGCTCGAGGTTGGAACAGGCGACGATGACAAGATCGATGCCCGCCGCCTCGACGCCAGCCTGCTCGAGCGCCTCGCGAGCCGCCACCAGGCCCATCTCGCACTGAATACCGGGGGTATCATTGGCCCGCTCATCCAGCCGGGGGCGCATGCGTTCGATATCGAGAATGCCTTCGGCATCAAGCACGTAACGACTCTCAATCCCCGAGGCCTTGACGATAAATTCGGTGCTCGAATGGGCCAGCGGCGCCAGCTCACCGGCCTCGATCGCCTCACTGTTGCGAGTATTCTCGGCATCGACGAAGGCGTTGTAGGAAGCCACCAAGGTGTCGTTATCGATGGCATTCGGGGGGGTGTACAGGCCACTGCCGGTGATCACCACTGTCATGCTGTTCTCCTCTAGGCGACGCAACCAGGTGCCCCAACCTCTGATTCCGGCGCCGTGTCAAGGCGCCATGTTGCAGCGTCAGATTCAACCGCTGTGGCAACTCGCCACGCCGGCTGCTGCTCCGCTCGTCACGCCCTCGGGGGCGTCGGGCCCTGGCGATGATCGCCCGGGACAATAGATGCTGTGTATTCTACGACGTGTCACTTACCCCCGCCCGGTCAATTCGGCCCAGCGTTTCTCCAGCCGTTTTTCCGAGACCGGCATGGCCGTGCCCAATTGCTGCGCAAACAGCGACACCCGCAGTTCCTCGATCCACCAACCGAACTCGACCAGGCCGGGATCTTCCACCCCGCCA
>Ga0114954_1000549_pt1 | contig 11953 bp, 8 predicted proteins | sample Porto_4metaG_FD_87299 | JGI IMG/M metagenome (GOLD analysis project Ga0114954, IMG submission 87299) | Marine algal microbial communities from Porto, Portugal - Porto_4 metaG | ecosystem: Host-associated > Algae > Red algae > Unclassified | place: Portugal: Porto | collected 2015-02-02
AGATATGATCTGATATCTATTCTTAGTGATCGTCATTTTTTGTCAGGAATTTATAACTGTATAGGTCATCTCCAATTACAACATAATCAGGAAGATTGATTTTTACGTTATACTCAACAAAATCAGTATCATTTTTTTTAAGGTAATAGGCCACACCATCTGGTGCTACTCTTATTAGCGGACTGTCATTTTCAAATTTCACTATACCAATTTCATAATATTGATCAAGTGTTGATAAACTCTTTTTACAAACTTTTCGTTTCATAAATTCAAATATTATTTCTTTTAGAAGATGTTCATCATCTATGAAAAGACTTCCTTGTTGTAATTTTGATGATTTCATTGTGTATCTATGAATCAGATATGCAAAGGTAATACTGAGTAGAGGGTTACTCGAAAAATCAGGCTTTTCAATAAGAAGTCTATTCAAAAATGGAATTAGAAAATTTCTATTAAGTGCCTTGTCCTTAAGAGTGTTTACAAAAAGATTAAAGAATAAGAAATTTGGATTAGAACTTAATGCAATTGAAATTGCCATTTCATTTGGTATTCTTAGAATCGTAGTAACGTTGTAATTCGGCAGAGCTAATCTCGAAATGTATTCAGCAACTAAATATTCTTGCAAAGACTTATGAGCAAACTCATATGATTCAATGGAGGTTTGTAATATTAGACCATTATGACTTTCGATTTCTCGAATTACGTGGGAACCTTCATTTTCTGGTAAATCAAAATTAAGGCAAAGCATATGATAAATTTTTCTCAGTATACTTTCATCAAAAGTTGTTCTTCCATATTCAACTGTTAGAATATATGCCAATGCTGACAAGAATTCCATTTTTCTTTCAACTTCAAAATTTGAATATTTACTTAGACGTTTAATTGATCGTTGATTCGACCAATCTTCTAATAAAAGAAATATAAGTTTTTTGTAAACTGATTTTGGTCTTTCTGGTATAGAATTGTTTCTTTCGTAGATGGCACACAAGTGTGATATAGTCAAGGGTCTCATTGTAGTGTCCCAATAAGGAGATCCTTTTAGCTGTCTAATTAGGTTTTTACTTGACTCTTCATCATTGATCCACTTTGTTGCGAAGTTAATTATTTGATTTTCAGATAAAGGACATATCTCATAAACAGATGTTTTGTTGATATGCAAATTATAATCAGCACTTCTTGATGTTAAGATGAAATTAGATTTTTCTAATGTTAGTGCCAAATATCTTAAGGTTGAGTCAATATCAGTTCTTAATAATTCGTCCTCAATTTCATCATAACCATCTAATATTATTAAGGGATTTAGATTATCTATGAATTCGGAATACAAGTTTCGATATATATTGAATTTGAGTCCTGTTTTTTTCATTAAGGTAATAAATACTCCCACTTTGGCAAGAATTTCTTGAAGTAACACATAAGTATCATTCTTTTTCTTTCTTTTTAATTCTCTAAGTCTAATTAGTAGTGGAAATTTATATTTAAATTCTTCATTAATTCTTAGAATTGAATCAATATAAATCTTCTTTATCGTTGTCGTTTTTCCTGCGCCTGGTTGGCCTACAATTACTAAATTGTTTCTTTCGCTTAGCAAGTTGCTTAATGATATCTTCTTTGAATTCTCTGTATCTGAAAGTCTGTGTCGCAATGGGGTAAAATAGAAATCTAAGTCAATAAATATGTCACTTAAATCTTTAGAGTCTTTCATATCTCTAAAAGAGACTTGGCTTGCCCAAGATGTACTTTCTTTTAAATGAGTTTTAATAAAATTAATGGAGTCCTCTTCTTTAACTCTTTTTAGGTGGACAAATTCCTTCGTGTGGTTAATGGATTTAACTCCATTCCTTAGGCTAATAATACATTTTTTCAACAACTCTTTTGTAAGGTAAGAAGCTATGTAACCATCAATACTATATTTAGATGTCATTGATTCTATTAAATCCATAATATTTTATTTTTTGATTATCTTTAACTTGTATATTTCCCCATAGTTTTACCCAAATCTTTACGTTTTCTTATTTCTTCTTACAGGCCCTCCCTTCTCCCTAAACAACTCATTATCAATACCTTAATACTCATACAAACGGATATAACCGTTTGTATGACGAAATTGACCTATATATCTTGGATTTTGTTCTCTTCTCTACTAATATAAAGCTTTTGTACCAATATCAAGGAGAAATTAAAGACTTCTATTGGATCAAAGAACAATGAATCGAATCGATATGAATTGATCCTACTTACTGTGAAAAAAGTAACTGAGTTTAATAACCGAAAGAAATAGATTTGCTGGTTTTGAAAGTCCCAATCCAATTTTGCTTCGGTGTAGATTGATATGATCACTTTAACAGGTCTTCATCTCCCCTGAAACTCACCTATTACTTCGTATACGAGAAACTTTATACCTCTGGAGAGACTAAATCTTGCTTGCATTCACATGGCAGCAAAGCCTTGATCCTAATTGATCCTAATCCTCTTTTCCGAATTCCACCCACTTATAAATTGGTATAACATTTAGTCGATCATGCTTAAAGTTCTTCGAAAAGCCTTTTGATTAAATGAGATAAGCGCTTATAATTTAATTGAGTTAGCTATTTTGAGTGAATAATTAATTGATTGCAATGGATCACATAAAATGGGGTGTCGACTTAGGGGGTACTAAAATTGAAGCTGCTGTGTACGAATGCCGTGGGACTGACATTACTGTTAGGTGCCGCAAGCGTCTACCCACTGAATCGAGCAAGGGCTACGACCACATCTGTCGGCAGATCATCTCACTTATACAACAAGTCAAAGATGAGACTCAGCTCTTACCCTCACAGATTGGCTTTTCGACTCCTGGTACAGTGGAGCCCTCTACTGGCCTGATGAAAAACTGCAACACCACCTGTATGAATGGCCAATCTATGAAGACTGACTTGGAAAAGGGATTGGGTGTACCGATCACCATCACTAATGATGCAAATTGTTTCGCTCTTGCTGAGGCCAGGTTAGGCAGTGTGGCAGAGCTAGCACCTGATGCTGAAGTCGTATTCGGTGTCATCATGGGCAGCGGCTGTGGAGGTGGAGTTATCATTGGCGGCCGATGTATCACTGGACTTCACGGCATCGGCGGCGAGTGGGGCCACAATTTTCTGGATGATTCAGGTGAGGATTGTTACTGTGGGTCGCACGGATGTAATGAGACCATCATATCTGGACCGGCTTTGCAACGATACTATCAGCTACTCTCAGGAGAAAAGAAAACGATGCAAGAAATAACCGCGCTATATCAATCAGGTAAAGATCCGCATGCCACAGCCACTCTACATCGACTCTTCTCTATGTTTGGAAAAGCTATCTCAGTCATCATAAATGTTTTAGATCCAGACGCCATAGTGCTTGGAGGCGGCTTGGCAAATATTGATGAGCTCTATACTCTTGGAGTCGAAGAAGTTAAGAAGCACATTTTTAATAAAGGAATTGTAAAAACTCCATTTCTTAAACCCAAACTAGGCGATAGTGCAGGTGTCTTCGGCGCGGGGTTAGCATGATCTCTCTAAGCTATTAAATCCATGAAGTAGCAACGGCTTGCTAAGACTGAATAAAAATGCTAATTGATTTGTCTGTTTTGAATATCATATAATGAGACATGTTCAGAAGAACCTGATGCTTGAAATTGAAAACTCTAATAATTGATAATTAATCGCTTAGAGATTGTCAATTATGCTGCTTTGATAATATGTATGGAAGTATTACACTGTGATTATTAATTCTCAAAGAAAAACGGGGTCACAGTAAAAATTGGTTGTCATGATAATCTCGCCGACCAAAGCCTATCTGTCCCAGCACTTCGTAATGGGCTACCGAGATACTATACCTCACTATGATGACTATTGAATATGCCTAATGAGCTGAGCCTTGAGATGATGCTATACTCATCTTCATGAATTTATTAGGTGAATAAAATATAGATTATAAGCTTACTCACCTGTAACCTGTCTTTTGAGATAGGATCAACTATATGATGAATGATTTAGCTATTCATTAGATTCATCTGTTTGCAAATTAGACCTCAACGTACGGGCTCTCAGATCTTCACCATCATGCGACCAACCTGGAGCAAGGAAGATATAACGCAATCGATCCATCCACTTATCAGTTCTCACCACATCTCTCCAGATTGCGATGTATTCATGAGTCGCGACATAGATGGGATTGTAAGAATTAATATTCTTTGTTAAACCATACACCGCAGCTTCAGCCTCCCTTTCTTGAGAGAAGGTGCCGAAGATCCGATCCCAAATGATTAGTACGCCTCCGTGATTGCAGTCAAGATATCTGATATTAGAAGCATGATGTACTCTATGATGAGAGGGTGTATTAAAAATAAACTCAAACCAAGCAGGCATCCGACCCACCAGCTCGGTATGGACCCAAAACTGATAGATGAGATTTACTGATAGTACAGTAAAGATCATCAGAGCATCAAAGCCTAAGAATGCCAACCATAGCCAAAAGAAATATTTGTGGACTCGCTCCCCCACGCCTTGCCTTAATGCTGTCGCAAAATTCAGCTTGACAGAAGAGTGGTGTGGCACGTGCCCAGCCCAAAATATCCTGACCTCATGATTCAATCTGTGAAACCAGTAATATGAGAAATCGTCTAAAAAAAATAATAATATCCAAGCCCACCATTGCCGCTGTATGACATCCGCAAGTGGACTAATCTCGTGGAGATATACAAAGATGACGAAGGCTAAGAGCTTGGGTAAAAACTCCACTAAGCCGGTAAAGAGTAACATAGAAAATGACACCCAAGAGTCGACACGCTGATATAGATCCAAATGTCTCCACTCATCGATGCGCCACTCTACGATGATCGCCAATATAAAGATGGGTAGAGCAATAATTTGTATTTTATCCTCAGCTAGTAGGTTTATATAGTATTGCCATTCCATTCGACAACTAAATTAGGAAATTATCTGGACCACATGAATGGAAACCAATCATGGTTGCACGCTTTCGAAAATAATTGTTAGTCTCTATTTTTTGAAATTGCTTGATGCATATATTAGTGAATTTCTGTTGAGGTCGGACTTCATCTTTCATTGTAGCTAAGTCAGGGTCTGAGGCTAAATCAAACGATTCTAACTATTTTTTGTTCGCCTCAGCAATCTCCTCTCATGCTGATCTAAAATGATATCCGCACCATGTTAGCTCTGCGCTCTTTCCTCACAGACTTGAATCTAAGCAGGGGATTCAGAGTGATCTACACTTCAGCCAAATACAGATTTTTTAATACATTGCTCAGACTTAAAATTGAGGCAGTGCGATCAGATTATCCATGTTCATTTGTAATGTGTGGATTTTTGTTGTCTTAGTGTTTTTGGTAATGATTAGTCGCTTAGCTCTCTCGTGAAAAACGATAAGATTTGCACAGTATGTAAAATGAAAATTCGTCTAAAATGACTAATTAGCGTTAGGTAATTTTAATGTACCCACGACAGGCTACGAAGACTCAGTTAACTCTGGCAACAGTGCAATAAGAAGTTTTTCCAATTTCTTACCAGCGTCTTCAGCTACTGCAATCACTTCTTCAATAGTAGTCTTCTCTATGTTGTCAGCATCGCTGGCTACATTGGATACACATGATAACACACAGACAGCTAAGTCAATCTGGCGGGATACAATGACCTCCGGCACCGTAGACATACCGACGATATCGCCACCAATAAGCTTCATGAACTTATATTCTGCAGGCGTCTCTAAGTTAGGACCTTGAAGACCTACATACACTCCCTGCCGCAGTGTCATTCCAATTGAACTGGCCACTTTAAGACAGGAATGTCGCATCGCAGGATCATAAGCATCGATCATATCAGGAAATCGAGGGCCCAACCTCTCATCAGAGAGACCTGTGAGCGGATTAGCTGCATGCAAATTTATGTGATCTGTGACTTGGACAATATCGCCAGCTTTAAAAGTGCTATTGAGACCCCCTGATACATTGGTGATCACTAGCTTCTTGAGACCTATCGCTTTGAATACTCTGATGGGAAGCGTGACCTCCTGCATCGTATAGCCCTCGTAGTAATGAAATCTCCCCTGCATGGCCAGTACCGAGATACCATGATACATCCCAGATACAAGGTAGCCAGCATGACCCTGCACTGTACTCACAGGAAAATGTGGTATCGAGGCATACGGGATGCGCTTAACGTCTTCCATCGAATCTATCACGGCTGAAAGCCCTGTACCCAGGATAATACCTATCTGAGGGACCAATTCAATTTCACTTTGCACATAATTGGCTGCTGCCATTACCTGATCGAATAGTTTCATTATGAGAGCTTAATACATGTTAGATAATGAAGATATATGAGTGATTCTTCTGAACCACTAATATTCTAGAGGCTAATTTAAGTTCGATAGCCATATAATGTGCCTTTTATCTGTATATTTGCGAATAAATAGAGATAAGGAGGGGACATAAGTTCCCTTTTTTAATTTGTAGAAATTTGATTGCAGACAAACTTTCGTCCTTATTGGACAAACGATTTAAGGAAGACGATTTAAAAGATTGTTTTCTCATTGGGATAAAAGAATCTCAAGAAGGAAAAAAAATAGAAATTTTCGTAGATAGTGATACGACTCTTGATCTATTTAGATGCCGAGTGATTTCCAGATATTTAGAGCAGCATATAGAGGAGAATGGGTGGCTTTCAGAAGATTATACATTAGATGTATCATCTCCTGGTGTGGGTAATCCTCTGGTCCATCATCGTCAGTATGTTAAAAATATCGGACGCACGATCGAGATTAAGACTTTAGAAGGTGAACGAAAGAAAGGAGAATTGACAAAAGTCCAAGAGTCACACATAGAGGTGACTGAACAGATCAAGAGCCGAAAGAAGAAGAAGAATCAGCCAGAACCTGAGGTATACCTCATTCAGCTGTCAGCTATAAAAGAAGCAAAAATTAAAGTTAGTTTTTAATTAAACCACAATGAACTTAGTAGAAACGTTCGCTGAATTCAATCAAGGCAAGAACATAGATAGACCTACGATGGTCCGTGTACTGGAAGATGTATTTCGAACACTGATCAGGAAAAAATATGGGACTGATGATAATTTTGATGTCATTGTGAATACCACAAATGGTGACCTCGAAATTTGGAGAGTTCGCGAGATTGTACCAGATGGTGAGGTGACTGATGACAGAGCACAGGTATCTGTCTCTGAGGCCGTCAGCATTGATGAAGACTACGAGGTAGGTGAAGAGTGCTATGAAGAGTTAAATCTGGCAGAATTCGGTAGGAGAGCCGTTATGGCAGCTAGGCAGACACTCATATCCCGGATCAGTGAATTAGAGAAAGATGAAGTTTATAAAAACTACACAGCCAGAATAGGTGATATCATCTTGGGAGAAGTCCATCAGATATTGAAACGAGAAATTCTAATTATTGATGATACCACAGGTATTGAGCTAGTCATCCCGCGTAATGAGATGATTAAAGGTGACTTCTTTAAAAAAGGAGATATGATCCGTGGGGTGATCCGTAAAGTAGACCTTAAAAATAATAACCCCGTAGTCATCGTATCCAGGACAGCCCCAGAGTTTTTAGAAAAACTAATGGAGCAAGAGGTGCCAGAAATAGAGGACGGACTGATTACTGTGAAAAAGATCGTCAGAATCCCGGGAGAAAGAGCCAAAGTAGCTGTAGAATCTTATGATGACCGTATAGATCCTGTAGGAGCCTGTGTAGGTATGAAAGGGTCAAGGATACACGGTATCGTGAGAGAGCTGAAGAATGAGAATATCGATATTGTCAACTTCACGAATAACAATATTCTCTTCATCCAGAGATCACTGACTCCCGCTAGAGTGACCAGTATTAAGCTTGATGATGATAATATGACAGCGTCAGTATTCCTTAAGCCAGACCAAGTATCCTTAGCGATCGGTAAGGGTGGCTCCAACATTAAGTTAGCGAGTAAACTGACAGGATATGAGATAGATGTCTACCGAGATACTGACGAAGAGATAGATGATGTTGATTTGGACGAATTTGCTGATGAAATAGAAGAGTGGATCATAGATTCACTTAAGAATATTGGGTGTGATACGGCCAGAAGTGTATTAGAGCTGAGCAAGCAAGAGCTGCTCAGACGATCTGACTTAGAGGAAGAGACAGTAGATGAGCTACTGAATATCCTCAAGGCAGAATTCGAATAAGAAGAAATTGTGATTTAAATATATATATGTCTAAACGACTTGTAAAAATTGCCAAAGAGCTGAATGTAGGGACCTCTACCATCGTAGAGTATCTTAGCAATCATGGCTTTGAACTTGAGAATAAACCTACTGCCAAAATCTCGGATGAGATGTACAGTGAGCTGCTCAAAGAGTTCAGCAACTCTATGGCTGAAAAAGAAAAGGCGAATCAAGTCGTCATAGGCAACTCCCGTGGAGCTGCTGAGGAGACTAAAGTGGTGCCTCCCCCACCGCCTGTGGTCCGCGCACCAGAGCCAGTGGCACCTCCTGCTCCAGAGCCAGTGCCTGAGCCTGAGGTGAAAGTCCCTGAGCCTGAGGTCACAGCCCCAGTAGTAGAGGATACCCCAGTGACAGAGGAACCTGCACGCCCAGAGCCGACCAGGCCTGAAATTACTGTTGTAGGCAAGATAGACCTGAACAAGGATAAGCCCGCTGCAACACCTAAACCCGTTGCTAAAAAATCAGAAGCAGCACCCCCAGCGAAGAAAGAGCCAGAGATACCAGCAGCGGCTGGTAAAGCGGAGAAGGCATCTGCTCCTGAAGAAGAAATCCTGAGAGCAAAGACGCCTCAGCTACAAGGGCTGACCATCAAGGGTAAAATAGATGCATCTAAGTTAGAGCCACAAAAAAAGAAAGAAAAACCAAAACCCGGAGAAGGAGACTCACAACGCAAACGTAAGCGTAAGCGTAAAAAAGTGACTACTGAACGATTCGTTAAGGACCAAAAGGGACAATCTAATCGTGGTGGTAAGCGTGGAGGACCTGATGAAGTGAAAGAGGTCTCCAAGAAAGAGATAGAAGAAAAGATTAAGGCTACTATGGCCAGAATCTCAGGGGGTAATAAGAGTAAGAGACAAAAGATACGTAGAGATAGTAGAGAAAATAAGAGAGAGAAACAAGAAGCAAGAGAACAGGTGACTGAGTCTGGAAAACTGCAGCTCACTGAGTTTATCTCAGTGTCTGAATTTGCTAACTTGATGGATATTAGCGCGACTGCAGTAATCACCACATGCTTCAATCTCGGGGTCATTGTATCTATAAATCAAAGATTAGACGCAGAAATCATAGAACTTGTAGCCAGCGAGTATGGCTTCGAGACAGAATTTATCAATGCTGAAGATCAAGAAGACGAGGAAGATGAGATCATCGATGATCCTGCGGACTTAGAGCCAAGAGCACCGATCGTCACTGTGATGGGGCACGTAGATCATGGTAAGACATCACTCTTAGATTACATCAGAAGTGAGAGTGTCGTCAGTGGTGAGGCAGGTGGTATTACCCAGCACATCGGGGCCTACGAGGTCGTCACCAATGGGAAGAAAATAACTTTCTTGGATACTCCAGGTCACGAGGCCTTTACAGCGATGAGAGCCAGAGGAGCTAAGGTGACTGATGTCGTAGTTATTATCGTCGCAGCTGATGATGACATCATGCCTCAGACGAAGGAAGCGATCAGCCACGCTACGGCGGCAGGAGTGCCTATTGTATTCGCTATCAACAAGATAGATAAGCCGGGATCTAATCCTGACAGAATAAAAGAAGCTCTCTCAGCTATGAACTTCTTAGTAGAAGAATGGGGCGGAAAATACCAGTCCCAAGATATCTCAGCCAAGACGGGTCAGAACATTGATCTACTATTAGAAAAAATTCTATTAGAAGCTGAGCTTCTAGAGCTCAAAGCTAATCCAAATAGAGACGCCTTAGGTGCTGTGGTAGAAGCATCATTAGATAAAGGTAGAGGCTACGTCACCAAGCTATTAGTCCAAAATGGCACCCTGAAAATAGGTGATGTCGTCGTGACGGGAAGTCACCACGGTAAGGTGAAAGCCATGTTTAACGATTCTGGAAAGAAGGTCAAAAAAGCTGGGCCTGCAGCACCAGTACTTATGTTAGGTCTTGATGGCGCACCACAGGCTGGTGAGAAGTTTAAGGTCGTAGAGTCTGAGCAGGAGGCAAAAGCCTTAGCTGGTAAGCGTCAGCAAATCAATAGAGAGCAGAGTAACAGGGCTAATAAGCGAATCAGCCTTGATGAGATAGGTCGCCGATTAGCTCTGGGTACCTTTAAGGAGCTTAACCTCATCGTGAAAGGTGATGTGGATGGTTCTGTAGAAGCCCTCGCGGATTCACTCATCAAATTATCAGTAGAAACGATACAGGTGAATGTCATTCATAAAGCTGTCGGCCAGATAGCTGAATCTGATGTTCTATTAGCATCAGCTTCAGATGCCATTGTGATCGGATTTCAAGTACGTCCCTCAGGAGGTGCTAGAGCATTAGCAGAGAGAGAAGGTGTAGAGATCAAAACTTATTCTATCATCTATCAAGCTATCGATGAGATCAGGTCCGCGATGGAAGGTATGCTCGAATCAATTAAGGAGGAGAAGATTACTGCACAAGTGGATGTGAGAGAAGTCTATAAGATCAGTAAAATTGGAACCATTGCTGGATGTATAGTTCAGGAAGGGGTGATCACCAGAAATTCATTCATCAGAGTTATCAGAGACGGCATAGTCGTCTTCCCAAATAAAGAAGGTCAGAAGGGCGAATTAGCATCGCTTAAGCGCTTTAAAGACGATGTGAAAGAAGTCAAGACTGGTCTAGAGTGTGGTATCAGTATTAAAAACTACAATGATGTCAGAGAGGGAGATGTGATCGAAGGATTTGAGATAGTGGAGATAGCGCAGACGCTCGACTCATAAGGGCTACCATGAAGCATCAGGATCTGAAAGCTTTTCTTGACGAGAAAGCGGAGCAATACAATCATCCTGATTTTATTGAGCATGATCCTATATCTCTGCCTCACCAGTTCTCCAAGCTTCAAGATATTGAGATCATAGGCTTCTGGGTAGCGATGCTGTCGTGGGGACTGCGCAAGACCATCATAAATAAAGGAAACGAACTCCTGAAGCTGATGGACTATGCACCGTACGATTTCATTTTGAATCATAAGGAGTCTGATCGAAAGCGTTTTCTTTCATTCAAGCATCGAACATTTAACGATGTAGATACTCTATACTTCCTGGAGTTTTTCCAGAAATACTATGCTTCTCATGACAGCTTAGAAGAGGCCTTCATCTCTCCTGTACGGGATACTGCTCATCAAAAATGCGGATTGTCGCTCAGCCATTTTCACAATAACTTTTTCTCTCTCCCTGATGCACCGCAACGCACAAGAAAGCATGTGGCTAATCCAGCAAAGAAATCTACTGCCAAACGGATTAATATGTTTCTCCGCTGGATGGTCAGAAAAGACGATAAGGGCGTGGACTTCGGACTGTGGCACCGTATCTCTCCAGCAGAGCTCATGATTCCTTTAGATGTACATGTCTACAAAGTAGCCACGTCTTTAGGGTTGCTGAAGCGCAAGCAGACTGATTGGCAGAGCGTGATGGAACTGACCGACAGATTGAGAACTTTTGATGCGGCTGACCCTGTAAAGTACGATTATGCATTATTCGGCGTCGGAGTGATGGAAAAGCATAATCTACCATAAGTCCCTTTTCAAGTCATTTAGCAGGGATACCTGTTAATTGTATCGAGTATTTTATTGTCTATGTAGGGGTATTCAGAAGTAAAACATAAACACATTTTCTTTAGATGCAAAGCTTACTTGCACTCGCCGTGCGGGCCTTACTGCCCACCCGTACTCAGTGGTACGGTTCCTTCTTTATCATAGATACATTTAGAATCTATGATTTCC
>Ga0114954_1000552_pt1 | contig 11924 bp, 11 predicted proteins | sample Porto_4metaG_FD_87299 | JGI IMG/M metagenome (GOLD analysis project Ga0114954, IMG submission 87299) | Marine algal microbial communities from Porto, Portugal - Porto_4 metaG | ecosystem: Host-associated > Algae > Red algae > Unclassified | place: Portugal: Porto | collected 2015-02-02
GATATTCGCTGTGGGCGGCCCGTTGTCGCGCGCGTCGTCGGGGCCACCGTGCATGCGCTGCTGGGCGGTGTCTCACCCGTCGTTCTTCGGCTATAGCGACAGCAGAAACAGGATCAACGGTGGCGACAGCAGTGACAGCAGAAAGCCACTGACCACGGCGATGGGCACGCAGGCCACGCCGCCGTGCTGCTGGATGACGGGCAGGGTGAAATCCATCGATGTGGCGCCTCCGTAGCCGATGGCCAGCGGCGCATAGCGGCGGATCACCAGCGGAATCAGAATGAAGGCCAGCAGCTCGCGGGTCAGGTCATTGAAGAAGGCGACGCCGCCGAGCAACGGGCCGAGCTGATCGCCGATCAAGATCCCGGACAGCGAATACCAGCCGAAGCCGGAGGCCATGGCCAGGCCTTCGTTCCAGCTCAGATCCAGCAGTGGGGCGGCAACAAGCCCGCCAACCAGGGAGCTTGCGGCCAGGGTCACGGCGATGAACAGGCCGTGGCGGTTGAGCAGGATCTGCTTTAACGGCATGCCGGAGTTGCGTAGCTGGCAGCCGATCAGCGCTAGCAGAATGTAGAGCACCCACTCGGCCAGGGTCTCGGCCAAGCCAAAGGGCGCCTCGCCGAAGGCCGCTCCCAGGGCCACACCGAGCAGGATGCCGCCGATGACCACGGCGACGAGCGACAGTGAGCCGGCCATGGCCGCGAGCTTGCTGGTCGGCGCGCCAGCGACGACTCGAGCCTCGCCCAGATCGAGGCCGAGCCGGCGCGATAGCCACCACAGCGCCGCCAGGTTGAAGGCCGAGATCACGCCAAATAGCGTCAGCGCCTGGCCGCCCATGCGCGACAGTTGGCCAACCAGGTCGTCGAGGCCGGCCAGGCTCACACCCATGGCCAGCAGAATCACGTAGATCGAGGCGTTGACACCGCGGTTGATGGCGACCATCACGGCGTCGCGGCGCACGGGCACCAGGTAGCCGAGCACCAGGGGCAGAAGAACGATCAACAGACCGCTGAACATAGAGCGAGCATCCTTTCTCGAGTAACGAAAGAGGCCGCCAAGGCGGCGGCCAAAAGGAGAATACTCTATGCAAATTCATTATCCCGGGAAAGTCGACCAAGGTGGGGCGCCGGCCACGGGCACCGTAGGGTTCCTTCAGTTGGCGTCGGTTGCGCTCTCAGTGGGCGTCGGTTGCGCCCTCAGTTGGCGTCGATTGCGCTCTCAGTTGGCGTCGGTTGCGTCCTCGGTATCCAGCGCCATCAGGCTCAGTTCGCTGATGCGCTCGCCGCGCTTGTCGTAGCTCAGTCCGAGCAATAGCCCCGGTAGCCGCGGGTGAAAGCTCATGATCATGCGGCGATCTTCCTTGCCGGGCTCCGTGAGTTCGATGGTCGGGGCCGGGACGCTGTTGCCGTCGACCTCGATCGGTACGGCAGCGAGGCGTCGCCAGACAAGCGTTTCGGTCTCGCCCTTGTGATCAAGATAAGAAAACCGGCAGTCGCTCTGGCAGGCGCCTTCCTGAACCTGTTGAGCGAGCGCAACGAGCGCCGTCTGTCGGTCCGGCAGGCGGGTCAACTCATCGCGTGCAAGCGAGTAGCGCTTGCCCATGCCGAACAGGGTGTAGCCGCTGGAATAGCTAAGCGAGCGCAATCGGTTGCCATCGTCGGCGAAGCGGGAGGTCTCCTGGCCTTCGGCGATGGCGACCCGGGCACGCATATCACTGAGCCAGTGGTCGCCTTCTCGGTACAGGTGATGGCGGATGGTCGCATCGGGCCAGCCATCCACGCTCAGGTGGTAGCGGGCATCAAAGGCCTGGGGAGCGCCGGCCTGTGCCTTTGCCGGCACCCAAGTGGCGGCGAGAAGCACCAGGCTGGTGAGCAAGCCGGTGAGAGAGAGGCGAGACAGGGCGCGGTGGGCGTTCGGCATAGCGGCGTCCGTGATTGGCGTGTCGAAAACTGCTCGGGTGCATGGAGTGGGAGGGCGTTACGACGCGAAGGTTCCCTCGGCTGGCGAGGCTCGGTCTCAGCGGGTACGCTGCAGGACGTACGCGGCCTCTCTGGCGTCGAGGCTGCCACGCGAAGGTGGGCCGAGGGGCTCGCCGCGAAATGCTCGTTCATCATCTCTATGTCGAGGAGTGCATCATGGCTAGATTGCTGTTGATCGTGGGAGACTTTGTCGAGGACTACGAGGTGATGGTGCCGTTCCAGGCGCTGCAAGCCATGGGGCACCGTGTCGATGCGGTATGCCCCGACAAGGAAGAAGGGGGCACGGTAAAGACCGCCATTCACGACTTCGAGGGTGACCAGACCTATACCGAAAAGCCAGGGCACCTGTTTGCCCTCAACCAGACCTTTGCCGATATCACCCTCGAGGATTACGACGCCCTGGTGATTCCCGGTGGTCGGGCGCCGGAGTATCTGCGTCTGGATCAGCGGGTGCTGGAGGTGGTGCGTCACTTCGTCGATACCGAGAAGCCGGTGGCAGCCGTGTGCCACGGGGCTCAGCTGTTGGCCGCAGCGGTACCGCTGTCTGGGCATCGCATCTCGGCCTATCCCGCCTGCGCCCCTGAAGTGCGCCTGGCCGGCGGTGAGTTCGTCGATATCGACGTCACCGATGCGATCACCTGCGGAAAATTCGTGACCGCACCCGCCTGGCCCGCTCACCCCGAGTGGCTGCGCCAACTCAACGAACTGCTCTAGCACTAGCCCCGCAATGGACCTGGCCCTTCTCGAGGTGGGGAAGGGGCCAGGTCCGGTCAGGGGTTGACGTCACTAGACGACTGGTCTAGTGTGCGAGCCATGACTATCAAGACTCCCACACGCGACCTGTTGATTCGGGTCGGCATGGACATCATCTCCGAGTACGGCTACAACGCCACGGGCATCAATTCGGTGCTCAAGAGCGCTGGTGTGCCGAAGGGGTCTTTTTACCATTACTTCGCGAGCAAGGAGGCTTTCGGGTTAGCGGTAATCGAGGCCTTCGCCGAAGAGTACGATGCGCGCCTGGAATCGATGCTCGTGCATTCCAGCAGCCCTCCGCTTGAGCGCCTCCAGGGCTATTTTGCCTCGGTACGATCAGACATGGCGCTGTGCGATCACACCAAGGGCTGTCTCGTCGGCAACCTGGGTCAGGAAATGTCGGCTCAGAGTGATCAGTTGCGTGACGCCCTCGACCGCATCCTGAGGCGTTGGGAGGGGCATTTCGCCGATTGCATTCGCGAAGGCCAGTCGGTCGGCAGCATTCGTGATGATATCACTCCCGAGGCGCTGGCAAGCTTCATCCTGGCGGGCTGGCAAGGCGCAGTACTGCGCGCCAAGACGGTCAAGACCTGTGAGCCGATGCAGTGCTTTGAACACACCTTGCTGCAGTGCGTGGCGGCCTGCGCAGATCGCTGATCCGATACGACCGAACGGATTTTAGAGCGGGCCCGTGGCGTCAGACGCGAAACAGAAGTTGGTGCCGCCGGGTCAGCGCAAGATTGTCGCCATCACCGACATCGGACAACACAGCGCAAGGCGGAAAAAGCCAGGTCATGAAGGGTACATTTGTCCATGGTCTAGTAGACTGGTCTATGAACTATCGTGCTGCCGTGGCTACGCCGCCTTATCACCATGGCGTCACCATCGGACGGAGGCGAGGCGCCGAGGTTTCACCGAGACGCCATGCAGCGATGGCTCGCGCAGAAGGATGCCAACCGGCGTCGACGGCTGCGAACACGAGTCTTGCCGACGGCAGCGATATCTCAGCATGAAGGAGTAGTGAAATGAGCAGCGAGAACGACCCATTGTTCACCCCGCAGGCGTTCGGCGATATCACCTTGCCACATCGAGTGCTGATGTCCCCGCTGACTCGCTCGCGCGCGGCCCAGCCAGGCGATGTGCCCCAGGACATCAACGTCGAGTACTACCGCCAGCGGGCCGGTGCTGGGCTGATCTTGAGCGAGGCGACCCAGATCTCTCCTCAGGGCAAGGGCTATGCCTTCACTCCCGGCATCCATAGCGCCGAGCAGATCGCGGGCTGGCGCAAGGTCACCGATGCGGTGCACGACGCGGGCGGGCGGATGCATGCTCAGCTATGGCACGTGGGGCGGATTTCCCACCCCGAACTGCAGCCTGGCGGTGCCGATCCGGTCGCGCCTTCGGCGATCAAGCCCGAGGGCGCCAAGACCTTTATCAGCGCCGAATCCGGGATGGTCGAGATCCCGACGCCCAGGGCGCTTGAGACCCATGAGATCCCGGGAATCATCGCCCAGTACCGTGCGGCAGCCGTCAACGCTCGCGAAGCCGGTTTCGATGGCGTTGAAGTGCACGCCGCCAACGGTTACCTGCTCGATCAGTTTCTCAAGTCCGACAGCAATACGCGTACCGATGCCTATGGCGGTTGCCTGGAAAACCGCCTGCGCCTGACTCTGGAAGTGGTTCAGGCAGTGGTCGATGTGTGGGGCGGGGGCCGCGTGGGCGTGCGCATCAGCCCGACGGGCAGCTTCAATGATGTTCACGATCAACATCCCGAGGAGACCTTCTCGGCGTTGGCCAAGGGGCTCGATGATATCGGCATCGCCTATCTCGAGGTAGTCGAGGACTCGTTCCAGGGCAATCACGAGAACGGCCGTCCAGAGTCGATCATCAGTGCTATCCGGGCCAATTTCTCCGGCGTCTATATCGCCAATGGCGCCTACAGTGCCGACGAGGCCCGGGAGCGCATCGCGGCCGGTAAGACCGATCTTGTGACCTTCGGCCGCCCCTTCATCGCCAACCCGGACCTGCCCGAGCGCTTGCGCCGGGGCGCGCCGCTGAACGAGCCCGATTACGACACCTTTTACGGTGGCGACGAGACGGGGTACCTCGACTATCCGTTCCTCGACGAGGGCAGGTAAGGCGACTCCGCCGGTCTGGGCGAGAGCCCAGACGCCCTCGCATCACGACGACATCCGCGAAGTCTCACAGGAGATGCTTCATGAGCATGCAAGACGTCACAAGCAATGGCATTCAAGACAAGGTTGTCATCATCACCGGGGCCAGCAGTGGGCTCGGCGAGGCCACCGCACGGCGCTTGGCCAAGCGCGGCGCCAAGCTGGTGCTGGGGGCGCGCCGCGAAGAGCGCCTGAAGGAACTCGCCGAGAGTCTGCGTGGAGAAGGCGCTCGGGTCGTCTATCGGTCCACCGATGTGACCGAGCGCGCCCAGGTGGAAGCCCTGGCCAAGCTCGCCAAGGACGAGTTCGGCCGCATCGACGTGCTGGTCAACAACGCCGGCCTGATGCCGCTGTCGCCGCTGGACAAGCTCAAGGTCGACGAGTGGGAGCAGATGGTCGACGTCAACATCAAGGGCGTGATGTACGGCATCGCCGCGGTGCTGCCGACCATGCGCGAGCAACACGATGGCCACGTGATCAACCTGTCTTCCGTGGCCGGCCACGTGGTGTTTCCCGCTGCCGCCGTCTACTCCGCGACCAAGTATGCGGTCAAGGCGCTCACGGAAGGACTGCGCCAGGAGTCCGGTGGTGAGATTCGCGCCACCAACATCTCGCCGGGGGCCGTCAATACCGAACTGACCCAGACCATCAGCGATGAGCAGACCGCCGAGGGGGTCAATGAGCTTTATACCCTGGCCATCGACGCCGATGCCGTGGCGCGGGCCATCGCCTTCGCCATCGAGCAACCGGGCGATGTGGACGTCAATGAGTTGATTCTGCGTCCGACCAAGCAAGAGCTGTAAGGTAGACGCGAATGGCGCCACTGACGGGACGCAGCGAGTCCGTTCGTGGCGCCAGGCTGGCGTTGGGCTGGGGCTTTGGCTGGTGTTCCTCTAGCCTGGGGAAAGGGTCTTTCGCCTAGATGATGCCGGGTTGGGCCCGGCGCCAGGCGTAGGCGTGACAGTTTTCTTATTCGGAGAAGGATGATCATGAGCGACGACAATCAGTACCAGCCGCCCAAGGTATGGCAGTGGCACAGCGAAAGTGGCGGCCAGTTCGCCAGCATCAACCGACCCATTGCCGGGTCGACCCACGCCAAGACACTGCCGGTCGGCAAGCACCCCCTGCAGCTCTACTCCTTGGCGACCCCCAATGGGGTCAAGGTCAACATTCTGCTGGAGGAGCTGCTGGCCGCGGGTCATGCGGGGGCCGAATACGATGCCTGGCTGATCAAGATCGGTGACGGGGACCAATTCGGCAGCGGCTTCGTCGAGATCAACCCCAACTCGAAGATACCGGCACTCATGGATTACAGCACCGAGACGCCGACCCGGCTCTTCGAGTCGGGGTCGATTCTGCTGTACCTGGCCGAGAAGTTCGGCGCCTTTCTCCCCAAGGATCTGAAGGGCCGCACCGAAACGCTCAACTGGCTGTTCTGGCAGATGGGCGCCGCGCCTTACCTGGGCGGCGGTTTCGGTCATTTCTATGCCTACGCGCCGGAGAAGTGGGAATACCCGATCGATCGCTTCGCCATGGAAACCAAGCGTCAGCTCGATGTGCTCGATCGCGCCCTGGCCGAGACCACCTATATCGCCGGCGACGACTACACCATCGCCGACATCGCGATCTATGCCTGGTACGGGGCACTGGCCGAAGGGCGTCTGTACGACGCTGGCGAGTTTCTCTCCGTGCACGAATACAAGAACGTGCAGCGGTGGGCGGCGAGCATCGCCGAGCGTCCTGCGGTGCAGCGCGGTCGCATGGTCAACCGGACCTTCGGTGAACCCGCGGAGCAGCTTCACGAGCGACACGACGCCAGCGACTTCGAGACGCGCACCCAGGACAAGCTCGGCGAGGTCTAGGGGGTTTCGTCCGGGGGACGTTGTCTTCGTTCGGCGCACATGCCTCGCCCGCTGGCTAAGTGGCGGGGCGTCCGAGCCGCTCGGCGATCCCGAGGCATCAAGAAAGGGCACATCGCCAGCGATGTGCCCTTTTTGATGTTGGCGGCACCGGCCCTCGTGGTAGGCGACATTTCACGAAGTCCGGCTGGCCGTTTGCTGGCCAGGGCTGGTCGGCCTGGTCTGGTCGGTCAGGGGCGCCGAGGGTGAGCCGACAACGCCTGGGTTAGTAGCCGGCGTGGCGGTCGATGGTCTCGATGGCCTCGCCCGCCGCCATGGCCTTGAGGCTGTCGGCGACTTGATCGAGGGCATCCTTGAGTGGCGTCGGCCCGGCCATATGGGGGGTGACCAGGATCCTGGGGTGGCACCATAGCGGGCTGTCCTTGGCCAGGGGCTCGGTCGGAAAGGCATCCAGCAGGGCGCCGCGCAGGTGGCCTTCGGTTTCGCCTTCGCCGAGTGCCGCGAGCAGGGCGGCCTCGTCGATCAGGGTGCCGCGGCCCGGGTTGATCAAGCTGGCGCCGGCGGGTAGGCGAGCCAGGCTATCGGCGTTGATGATGTGGCGTGTGTCCGGGGTGTCAGGCAACAGCAGCACCAGGCTACGGACGTGACTGAGCAGGGCATTGAGGCCCTCGTCGCCGTGGTGACAGGTAATGCCGTCCAGGTGTTTGGGCGAGCGGCTCCAGCCATGCACCGCGAAACCGTCGGCGGCGATGCTGGCGGCGACCTTGGCACCGATGGCGCCGAGTCCCAGTACCCCCACCGGCCAGTCGGCCTTGTCGATCACCGCGTGCTCGCGCCAGGTGGCCGTGCGCTGCTGGCGGGCGTAGCGGTCGAAATCGCGCTGAAAGTGGAGCACCCCATAGCGCACGTAGTCGGCGATCAAGTCGGCCATGCCGGCATCGCGCAGCTTGACGATGGGCACGTCGGCGGGAAGCGCGGGGTTGGCCAGCAAGGCGTCGACGCCGGCACCGAGGTTGACGATGCCCTTCACCTTGGCGCAATCGCGCAACAAGGCCTCATCGGGCTTCCAGACGGCCAGGTAGTCGACGCCCGCGCGCAGGGCCGGATCGTCTTGGCTGGTCACGATCTCGGCATCGGGGAGGCGCTCTGCCAGGGCGTCACGCCAGGTTGCCGCGTCGTCGATATGAACCAAAATGCGCATGGGAGCTCCGTTATCGAAGAATCAGGGACAGGCGGCGGCGCGACATGGCAGGGGGCATTCCACCAGCCACCTCGGCCGCGACCGCATCAATCAGTAGACAATCTGCATCATCGGCGGCGGAGAGTCATCCAGCAGGCTGGCGAGACGCCTGAGGCCATCCTCCAGTCGCTGAATATCGGCTTCTGCCCCGAGGCTTACGCGAATGCGGCGAGGGGCCGGCGTCTGCTCGACCATGAACGGTGTCGCAGTGGTGATCGCCAGGCCTTCCTGTTCGGCCAATTGCTGCAGCTCCTCGGCCCGCCAGCTCCCGGGAAGCGCCAGCCACAGGTGCAGGCTGGTGGGGCGAGAGGTGCGGCCGTGTTCGACCAGCAACCGGGCGGCCAGTTGCTGGCGCTCGGCGAGCAACTCACGCTGGATCGTGGCCATCTCTTCCACGGTCCCCTCCGCGATCCACCGGTCGGCGATCTCGAAGATTAACGGGGTCGCCATCCAGCTGGTGGCCCGAAGGCGTGGCAGGGTGTGATGCAACTGCCCTCTGGGTACGCTCAGGTAGCCCGCCCGCAGGCCGGGTACGGTCGACTTGGTCAGGCTGGTGACGTGAAACCCCAGATGCGGTACGCGTGCACTCAAGGGCGTGAGGCCCGGCGGCTCGAGCAAGGCATGGACATCATCCTCGATCAGCCATACACCGTGGCGCTCCAGCACCGCCGCTACCTGGTCGCGGCGCGCCGCATCCATGGTGGCACCGGTCGGGTTGAGTTGGGTCGGCGTCAGGCACACGGCGCGGGGCTTGAACCGGTGGCAGGCCGCATCCAGGGCATCGGGCAGTATGCCCTGACCATCGATGGCGACACCGCGCAGTTGAAAGCCCAGCGTCCGCGACAGCGCGATCAGGCCGTGGTCGGTCAGCGCTTCGGTCAGCACCAGGTCGCCGTGCTGGACGACGCTGGAAATGGCCAGCATCAGGCCGTGGGCGGTGCCATTGCACAAGACGCGATCATCGGCCTCGCCGGGCATGCCGAGCCGCGTGGCCAGCCAATGGCTGGCGTGTTCACGCTGATGCGGTAGCCCGGCGATGGGGCGACAGGCGGTGATGACGTCGGGGCTGGCGGTCTCGGCCAGTTGCGCCAGGGTCTGGCGGAAACGCAGGTGGTGCGCAGGTGGGCACACCGGGTGAGCGATGGACAGATCGATCAGAGGGCTTTCGGGGCGCGATTCCTGCGCGTGAAGATAGGCTGATTCGCGCGCATCGTCGAGGGCATTGATCCAGGTGCCGCTGCCGATGCGGGCCTGAACCAGGCCCATTTTTTCTGCCTGGGCATAGGCTCGCGATACCGTTTGAACACTGACGCCCATGTGCTCTGCCAGCTGTCGATGCGGAGGCAGGCGGGTGCCCGGCGTCAGTTCACCGGAGCGGATGGCCCTCGATAATGCGCGGGCAATCGACAGGTACTTGGGGCCGCTGTCGTCAAGGTAGGGATTCAGGTCAATTGTCATGAGTCAATAAAGCCTTTGACCGGGAGCTTGGTCGCAGTGCTAGTATCAGCACGACGACATTGATCAGCCATTGTCATGACAGTCTGGCATAGAAATCATGACAATTGACCCTGGGAACGCTACAGGGGATGCAATGTCGCTTCAAGGCGCCCCGGATTCTTTCCAGGATTCGGATTTCGGTGATGACATTGTGTGGCGAGTGGTTTCATGATCCAGGTTTCCCTGCCGTTCACTCGTGAGGAATACGCCCAGCGCCTGTGGAAGGTGCGTGCCCAGATGGCGGTGCGCGGCATCGATGTGCTGATCGTCAGCGATCCCTCCAACATGGCCTGGCTGACCGGTTACGATGGTTGGTCGTTCTATGTTCATCAGTGCGTACTGCTGGGTCTTGAGGGCGAGCCGGTCTGGTACGGCCGTCGTCAGGATAGCAATGGTGCACTGCGTACCTGCTGGATGAATCCCGACAACATCACCTACTACCCCGATTACTACGTCCAGAACCCGGACATGCATCCGATGGAGTATCTGGCCCAGTCGATCATGCCTGATCGTGCCTGGTGTGAAGGGGTGGTGGGGATGGAGATGGACAACTACTACTTCTCCGCCAAGGCCTATCAGAGCCTGATCAAGGAGATGCCCCATGCGCGTTTTCAGGACGCCAACTCCCTGGTCAACTGGTGCCGGGCGATCAAGTCGCCGCAGGAAATCGAGTACATGCGGGTCGCGGCGCGAATCGTCGAGGGGATGCACTCGCGGATTCTCGAGGTGATCGAGCCGGGGTTGCCCAAGTCAAAGCTGGTGTCCGAGATCTATCGTGTCGGCATCGAAGGCTGGACCGACGAGTCGGGCCAGGTATACGGCGGCGATTACCCGGCTATCGTGCCGCTGCTGCCCACGGGCAGCGATGCCGCCGCGCCGCACCTGACCTGGGACGACACGCCGTTTCGCCGCGGCGAAGGCACCTTCTTCGAGATCGCCGGCTGCTACAAGCGCTATCATTGCCCACTGTCGCGCACGGTATTCCTGGGCACGCCGCCGAGAGATTTCGTGCGCGGTGAGTCGGCGCTGCTTGAAGGCATCGAGAACGGCCTTGAAGTGGCCAAACCGGGCAACCGCACGGCGGATATCGCCCTGGCGCTCGGCGCCGCGATGGACAAGTATGGTTTCGACCGCGGCGGCGCCCGCTGCGGCTACCCCATCGGCATCAGCTATCCGCCGGATTGGGGTGAGCGCACCATGAGCCTGCGCCCGTCCGACGAGACCATTCTCGAGCCTGGCATGACCTTTCACTTCATGCCCGGCATGTGGATGGATGACTGGGGTCTAGAGATCACCGAGAGTATTCTGATCACCGAGACCGGCGCCGAACCTTTGGCCAACTTCCCGCGCCAGCTTTTCGTGAAGTAGTCGCCCCGGCGTATGACGGCGTGGCCCCTCGCTCGGTCGCCCGCCGAGTCGAGTGGCGAGCCCCGTCCGGTTGCCGACCGCATGTTGATCCAGCACGCTCCGTTCGCCTTGAGCAGATGCGATCGCTGGTCGTCGTTACTAGCCCCACGCGCCGCCACAATGACAAGGCGCGACCGTTTCCAAGGAGGCATCATGAGCAAGCGCAAGAGCCCCATCTCGGCCACCGTCGACTTCGAGGCCCAGGGCGTCCAGCACGGCTTCTTGAAGCTGCCTATCTCCAATGATGAGTCGGCCTGGGGCGCGGTGATGATTCCGATCACCATCGTCGCCAATGGCGACGGCCCCACGGCGCTGCTGACCGGGGGCAATCACGGCGACGAGTATGAGGGCATCACCGCGCTGCAGAAGCTGTCCTGCTCGCTCAAGCCCGAGGATGTCCGCGGCCGAGTGATCATCGTGCCGATGATGAATACTCCTGCGGCCCAGGTCGGCCGGCGCACCTCGCCCATGGATGGCGGTAATCTCAATCGCAGCTTTCCCGGCAATCCCGACGGCAGCGTGACCGAGAAGATCGCCGACTACTTCACTCGGGAACTGGTGCCGATGGCCGACGTGGTGCTCGACCTGCACTCCGGTGGGCGTACCCTCGACATCATTCCCTTCGGCGCCTCCCATGTGCTCGATAATGCCGACCAGCAGCGCCAGGCGCTCGAAGGGGCCAAGGCTTTCGGTGCCCCCTACGCGATGATCATGTTCGAGCTCGACGCGGCGGCGCTGTTCGATACCGCGGTGGAGAGCCAGGGCAAGATCTTCGTGGCGACCGAACTCGGTGGCGGCGGCACCTCGACACCGGAGAGCCTGGCGATCACCGAGCGTGGTATCGACAACTTCCTGATCCATTACGGCCTCAAGGATGGCGAGGTCGCCATGCCGGCCGAGCAGGTCTATCTGGATATGCCGGACGCCAGCTGTTACGTCCAGAGCGAGCACACCGGCCTGCTTGAACTGACGTTTGCCCTTGGCGATGGAGTCAAGCGCGGCGATGTCATCGCCC
>Ga0114954_1000554_pt1 | contig 11898 bp, 7 predicted proteins | sample Porto_4metaG_FD_87299 | JGI IMG/M metagenome (GOLD analysis project Ga0114954, IMG submission 87299) | Marine algal microbial communities from Porto, Portugal - Porto_4 metaG | ecosystem: Host-associated > Algae > Red algae > Unclassified | place: Portugal: Porto | collected 2015-02-02
AAACGAAATCGCGCTTACCATTAGACTTTATTCTGAAATAATTTGTAGGCAGCTAAATAGTCTTTTTCCGCTACTCTTCAGCTATTTCTCGCTCCATACCGTAGGGTATGCAGCTGGGTGCAGCTCGAAAGTAGCCTCGATTAGCAAAAAAATCCTTATTTCCATGCCATACAACTTATTTCAGAATAAGTAACGATAAAACAATAACTTCCCGATTTGGACGGTTTCTTTTGTGCTTACTTTTTCACTAAACATGCCCCTGTGCAATCATCGCATCAGCTACCTTCACGAAACCGCCGATATTCGCACCGCGTACATAATCAACCGTACCGTCTTTGCCTTTGCCATATTCTACGCAAGTGGCATGAATGTCGCGCATGATTTGGTGAAGTTTGCTATTGACTTCTTCGCGTGTCCATGAGTAGCGTAGGGAGTTTTGTGTCATCTCCAAACCGGAAGTAGAAACGCCACCTGCATTGGCGGCTTTGCCGGGCGCAAATAAGATTTTAGCATCCGAAAACACCTCAATTGCCTCCGATGTAGAAGGCATATTCGCGCCTTCACCGACGACTTTACAACCATTTTTGACGAGTGCTTTGGCTTCCTCTCCATTGAGTTCGTTTTGTGTAGCAGATGGAAACGCCATATCGCAAGGCGTGTTCCACAGGCGTTCTTTTTCATGAAAAGGTACACCAAATTCTTTCGCATATTCCTTGATGCGTCCGCGTCTTTTATTTTTCAAATCCATGACCCAATCCAGTTTCTCTCTCGTAATACCGTCTTTATCATGGATGAATCCACCTGAATCTGACAAGGTGACAACTTTCGCACCGAGTTCTATCAGTTTTTCGGTCGTATATTGGGCGACATTACCGGAACCGGAGACCGTACAGATTTTGCCTTCTGCCGATTCACCTTTAGTTTTCAACATTTCTTGAGCAAAATAAACACAACCATATCCCGTCGCTTCCGGTCGAATGAGGCTACCGCCAAAAGTCGGTCCTTTGCCCGTCAGTACGCCAGTAAATTCATTTTTCAACCTTTTATATTGTCCAAACATATAACCGACCTCGCGTCCGCCTACACCAATATCACCCGCAGGTACATCGAGATTTGGACCGATATGACGGAATAACTCAGTCATAAAACTCTGGCAAAATCGCATGACTTCATTGTCGGATTTTCCTTTCGGGTTAAAGTCGGAACCGCCTTTGCCACCGCCCATCGGCAGCGTAGTCAGGCTATTTTTGAAAGTCTGCTCGAAGGCAAGAAATTTGAGGATACTCAAATTGACAGAAGGATGAAAACGTAAACCGCCTTTGTAGGGTCCGATAGCGGAATTTATCTGTATTCGATAACCGCGATTGGTTTGAAATTCTCCGGCATCATCTATCCACGGCACGCGAAATTGTATAATGCGTTCCGGCTCAATGATGCGCTCCAAAATGCGGGCTTTGGCATATTTTGGATTCGCTTGAATGTAAGGAATGACGGTCTCGGCAACTTCGTGTACCGCTTGCAAAAATTCGGGTTCGTGTGGATTACGTGCTTTGGCATAATCCATAAAATCTTGAATATTCAGGCTCATGGCTGTACGATTTTAAACGTCGTGATATTCGGTAGAAATTTAATTTGACATTCGCAAAACCGAAAATCACACAACAAAAAATGATTTTAACAAAATTTTATTATGATAATGGCGCAAATGTAGTATAAAAAGTGGATTTTATAAGCCTTGATATTGTGAATATGTCTTTATTTTTACAATTTAAATCAAAGGCAAAAATGTCGCTACACTTAGAGTATGTTTAAAATTTCTACTTCCTGAAAACCAACATCTTGTGAACTTGGCTTCGTATCAAATCAGTTGCTTATCTCAACAAACGCCTTCTTTGATACCTCGCCAAAACCACAATCTATTGATTTTCAGTTCGTACAAATTTTAAACATGCTCTTATTTTTCTTATGTAAAAACCCGTTAATAGTTCAGCTTTTTTTGTAATATTGTTCTTCTCCCTTGTCATTCTTCTCAAATATGCACATTACAACTAACGATTATGAAGAATTTGCATTGGTTTTTATTATTAATAGTATTTTTATTTGTTTCAAAAAACGGTTTTTCGCAGCAAGTAAAAATTAAGGTCACAGATAGTTTCAATGACGCTGCGGTATCGGGTGTAAAAATTGACCCTATTTGCAAAGACGGTACTATCTACACCAACTATAAAGGCGAAGCGCGCCTCCAGTTGAATACAGACCGTTGCTGCGTCGTCAAAATCACAAAACTTGGCTATGTAGCTGAGTCTGTGGAGATATGTTCCGGCGATGAAATATTGGAGTTGCTTTTTTTCAGAACATTCAACATAAAAGGTACGATAAAAAATGAGCAAGGTATAGCTCTCAACCGTACCCGTATCGCTTTGGGTAGCGACTGTGGTGATGGTCAGCGAGTGACTTATACCGATGCTTTGGGACGGTTTAAGCTGTCGCCTCCGGCTATTGGAACTTGCTGTTATCAATTGGATATTTCGCATATCGATTATCAACCCAATACTGCCGTATTTTGCACGACGGATGAGATACATTCAAAAGACATTAGCCTCGAACATCGAGTCTCTAATACCGAACAATTTAAGACCGTAAATATTAGTTATTCTCCCAAAATCTTGACTGCGCCACCCGCCGACAAGGTCGTAGCTTCAACAGCAGCTTATAAATACACACCTATATCTACGAGTACTCCGACCTACACCACCTCACCTACATCTGTGTACTCATCAACACCTACAACGAATACTTCAACTTATATTGCCTCATCCTTGCCTGTGTATTCACCGACAGTGTCCACTTATACACCGCCACCAAGTACATCGTATCCTGCGACGACTTACACTTCCGCTCCCGCAGTCGTGTCATCTCCCGAACCTGCAATGATTACGACGTATAAAAATAAATACCTTGACCCTATCGACCTATCAGTGAGTGATTTGACTCCTTCTTCTGCCGGATTTTCGTATTTTAGTTTTAGTCAATCTGTGATTCGTCCTGATGCTTACTATCACTTAAATAATGTGGCAACTTTTATGCAAAATAATGCGGATTTGGTGGTGGAAATAGCGGTACATTGCGATTCGCGGGGCGATCGCTTGTACAATCAACAGCTTTCAGAACTTCGTGCGCGTGCCTTGGCGGATTATTTGACTGGAAAAGGTATCGGCAGCAATCGGCTGATAGTGAGAGGTTACGGAGAGTCGCAACCACTTAATCATTGTATGGACAATGTGCCTTGCTCTGATGCGGAGCATCGCCTAAATCGTCGTTCATTATTCAGAATACAAGGTAGTATTTATGATGCGGACTATGCTGTTTCGCAGAGTTATCAAGCCTATCGCCCCCCTACCCCAGTTGCTGCTCCAGTGACAGGCGCAACTCCAACAACAAACACTCAACCCAAACCCGGCGTTCCATGTCCCGACTGCCCCGTACCCGAATTGGATAATGAAGAATATATGGATGTGCTACACAGGGAAGAGTATTATGATGATGATTTTTATGATTCGAATGATGGAGGGAATTAGCGATACGACTACTTAGATTAAATCTAAATAAGCCCATCTGTCTTTCAAATTACACAATTAAGGTACACCTATTGTATCTTTGCGTTATCTATTTACGTATAAATATAGCGTATTGAAAAATTACAGAATACTTACGGTAACGCATAAAACGACGACTACGGACGATATCGCTGAGTTTATCATTCCTACAGATAACAAAGATATTTTGTCTGAACGCTTGAATAAACTTCGTGAGCAATATGGTCTGAATGAGTTGATGTATCTTGCCACTTGTAATCGTGTATTGTTTTTTTTCGTAAGCCATACTCGCCCTGATAAGGATTTTATCACTTCCTTTTTTCAATCTATCAATCCGACTTTAAGTACGTCTATCACTGAAAAAGTGATGTATCTTGAAGGGCAAGGAGCGATTCGTCATCTATACGAAATTGCCGCTTCGGTGGATTCTATGGTTGTAGGTGAACGCCAGATTTTCCGACAATTACGCGAGGCTTATGAAGCCTGCCATTCCTATAAACTCACAGGCGACAACATCCGCATAGCCATGCGCGCAACCGTCGAGGTGGCTAAAGAGGTATATGCCCAAACACGTATCGGCGAAAAACCCGTATCGGTTGTGTCTTTGGCTTTTCGCAAACTGCAGGAGCAGACTGATTTGTCAGCTTTGCGCTTCCTCATCGTAGGCGCAGGCAAGACAAATCAGCTTTTTGCTAAATTTATGCTCAAATACGACTATCAGGATGTCGCTGTTTTCAACCGTAGTCACGCCAATGCTCAAACTCTTGCTAATGAACTCAAAGGCACTGCTTTTTCGTTGGATGAGTTGGAAAATTACCGCTCTGATTTTGATGTTTTAGTCGTTTGCACGGCAGCGATTGAGCCGATTATTACAAAAGATATTTTTCAAAAAATAAATACCAAAAATACGCCGAAAATTGTCATTGACCTCTCTCTTCCACGCAATGTGAGTGATGAAGTCGTCGAAAATTTTGATATAGAATATATTGATATTGAGAAACTTAGGCAATTAGCCAAAGAGAATATGGCATTTCGTCTGAATGAAGTTGATAAAGCACGAAAGTTGATTGGCAGGCGTGTTGAGGAATTTAAAATGCGTTTTCGTCAACGTCAGATTGAACGTGCCATGAGCGATGTTTCGACCCAAATCAAAGCCATTAAATCCCACGCCGTAGAGCATGTATTCAAAAACGAAATCAACAAACTCAATCCCGAAGCCCGTGAACTTGTCGAACGCATGATGAATTACATGGAAAAACGCTGCATTAGCATCCCTATGGTTGCTGTCAAAGACGCTTACCGGAAGTTACATAAAAAGCCAGAAGTTAGAAATTTGACTAAGGATAAAAAAGGTTAGACTGCCTTCTGCTTCTACCCCTCCATTCCTTTTCATCTACCATTTTCAATTTACAGAAAACATATTAGACATCTCTATCTTCTTTATTGGGTAAATATTGCATAAAAAAAGCAGCACCCGTAGAAACTATTAATACAGATGCTACTTAATGAAACCCAATCTTTATTTAATGGAGATAAAAAAGCAGCGTCTGAACATACAAACGCTACATGACCAAATGAAGTGTGTTTAAATAAAGGTCAATTTGTTTAACAGAGTCTCAATCTGCCAAACATGAAAATAGTTTACTTTATTATTCACAAAGTTATATTAATTATTCTATATATAGAGTCATTTATTAGACGTTATATTACAGATTCAAACCGTCATTTTATATTAAAACAATGGAATCTTGCTTGACATAAGCTTCTATTTGTCTTACTTTGACACAAATCCAAAGAGTGTTTTATTACAAGGTTAAAATGCGATATTAAATTAACAAAATTGCCATGTAAGCGTGTATGTCGAAGTTATTATTGTAACACCGATAAAAAACATCACTTTATTACCGTTTTGCACGGTAATAAGACGTTCAAGTCTAATTCCTAAGCAATAATATCTGGCTGTTTGATGAGCGCAATGCGAGTGTCAGGTGCGATATTGTCCAATTCCTTTTTAATGGTATCTAATTGTTCTGCCGTATCAATTTTACAACCAAGTGTCAGGTCAATACCTGACTTTTCTTGTGTATATCTTTTGAGTTCTACGTAAGGTAGGTGCTTAGTGACGGTATCAATAAGCGGCTGTAGTCGGTCGGATTTACTTTGAATGGAAAGCAGCATTTTGTCCTCGTATTTGATACGAATTCTGCCTGTGGTGTATTTATAAATACCAATCATCAATAAAATAATCGGAAAGCCTATAATGGCAATAACAAGTTGATTAGCTCCCGCGATTAAACCAAGCGCAATGCACAAAAACAAGTAGGTGAGTTCTTCCGGGTCTTTGATGGCAGTCCGAAAACGCACGATAGATAAGGCTCCTACCAGTCCCAAAGAAAGGGCAAGCGAAGATTTGACCACTGTAATGATAATCATAGTAGTCAAGGCAAGTGGTAGAAAGATTTGTGCAAATCGTTTGCGATTAGACAAGGGGTTGGCAAAACGGATATAGAACAGGTATAATACAATAGAGAAAAAAGCAGTTACAAGAAAAGATAATAAAAAATCCGTCAGTTCTACTTTACTGTTAAATTCTTGTAAATATTGTTCAAATGTATTCACTGTGGTATTTGTTGAATCTATAAATGTAGCGAGTTCAAATTACGATTTTGGTTCTGCTAAAATATTTAAACTCACTTTTGTATTAATGGTTATCCCAATTCGCTGTGTACCGCATCCAATATGGCGCGTACTCGCTCGTGTGTAGGTGCTTGTGCATACACACGCAAGACAGGCTCTGTACCGGAGGGGCGTATCATCGTCCATTCATCTTCATTAAAATAAAATTTGTAGCCGTCAATATCCTCTACACGTTGTACTTTATTTTTACCAAATTGCTCAAAAGCATCGTTTTTGCATTGCTCAATAATGGTGAGTTTTTTCGCTTCATCTATATGCAAATCATCACGATCAAAAGCAAATGGTCCGACCATATCATAGACTTCCTGAATGAGTGCTTTGAGTGATTTTCCGGTTTTTGCCATAAATTCGAGTAGCAATAAACCCATCCAAATACCGTCGCGTTCGGGAATATGACCTGCTGCTGCTATTCCGCCGGATTCTTCGCCACCGACCAACACTGTCTCTTTCGTCATAATCTCCGCGATGTACTTGAATCCAATTTTTGTCACCTGATATTCCACACCGAATTTATCGCACATTTTTTTCATTTTGTCGGTTACGGAAAAGGTGATAATCACCTTTCCATCCATACCTTTATATTTTTTTAAATATAATAAAAGCAGGAGCAAAATATGGTGTGAATCAACAAAATTGCCATCACCGTCGTACATTCCGATACGGTCTGCGTCGCCGTCATTTGCCAAACCACAATCTATCGTCGCGTCATTTTTAATGGTTTCGGACAGTTCACTTAGGTTTCGGTGGATAGGCTCAGGAGCTTGTCCTTTGAAGGAAGGGTCGTCATCACAATGTAGCTGCACACAATCTGGCAAAAGGCGTTGAACAGCACGTTGTCCGGCACCGTACATAGCATCGTAAGCGAGTTTGATACCGGATTGACGGATGGCATTCATATCAAAGTTTTCTTCTACATGTCGAATGTAAATATCCTCTAAGTCAATATAATTCAACATCCCACTATCATGCAATGAATCAAGTGTGGGTAAGTCTATATCTACTTGATTATCAGGAATTAAGGCTTCTACTTCGGCAATGCCTGCGGGTACGGTTGGTCCGCCATAAGCAGATTTGAGTTTGAAGCCATTGTAGGAAGGTGGGTTGTGGCTGGCTGTGATGACTATGCCGACTTGTGCGTTGGTTTTGACCACTCCAAGCGACACCATAGGCGTAGATACGAAGCCTTTGGCAAGGTGAACTTTAATGTCGTTCGCGCCCAAAACCTGAGCGGTCACTTTGGCAAACATTTCTCCTCCGAAGCGACAGTCATGCCCGATAACGGCTTTGTCCCAACCTTTTTCTATCATCCATGCGGCGGTGGCTTGCGCTACTCGTTTTACATTTTCTATGGTGTAGGTGTCAGCGATAATCGCTCTCCAACCGTCTGTTCCGAATTTTATTTTTGTCATTTTTTGATTTAGTCTAATTTGTCGAAATTTAATGAGAAGGTCTGCAAAAGTATTTAAAATAGAGATAGTACGCAAGTTGCTTCTTTATTTTAGAAGTTTTTTCTCATATAAAAAAGACCTGCATCTTTTGGATGCAGGTCTTTGATATTTTATCTTTTTGCGAAGTAAAAACAATTATTCTCTATGGTTTGGATCCTTCAAATTCTTCACCTCCACCATCAAAAGATTGATTGACGGTAGATGCCATTTCGAGCATTTCGTCATATTCCTCCGGTGTCAAGCCATCCAAACAAAAGTGTATTGGGTTGATTTTCTTGCCTTTGTGCATCACTTCGTAATGTAAGTGTGGCGCAGTAGAAGACCCTGTATTTCCGACAGTACCGATGATGTCACCTTTTTTGACTTTTTGTCTTTTGCTGACATCAATCGTATTCATGTGTGCATAGAGTGTTTTGTAACCATAGCCGTGGTCAATCATCACGCGATTGCCATAGCCAGAACGACTCTTGGTAATTTTACTAATTTTACCATTGCCCGTAGCATATATAGGTGTGCCTTTCGGTGCGGTAAAATCAATACCATAGTGCATTTTTTTGATTTTGTGTATCGGGTGGATACGCATACCGTAGCCAGAGTAGAGCTTGATTCTTCGCGAAGGTTTGCCTATCGGACGAATGGAAGGAATGGAATTAAGCATTTCTTCTTTGCCTTCTGCCATATCACGTATTTTGTCGAGTGATTTGGATTGCATGGCAAGTTGTCTGCCCAATTTATCGACCTTAGCTGCCGCTTCGGTCATAATTTCTTTACTTCTGAAGTTTTTGAATTTTTCGTGCTTATCGCTTCCTCCTACGCCTGATTCCCATACGTACTCGTCAATTGGCTCCATTTCAAAAACCATGCGATAGACATTGTTTTCGCGTTGGCGATAGTTGTCCATAATTTTTGAATAGGTACCCATTTCGTTGGCGAGTTGTTCGTATTGGAGTTCTATTTGGTCAATCTCGTATTGGAGGGCGGTTTCTTTTGAAGTGGGGAAAAATTTATTGTGGAGTAATACCAGAATGACAGCCACTACAGCGACTGCCGTAGTGTACTCAATGACTTGAAGCAGTCGTTGTTGCCATCTTACCACTATCTTTTCGTAAGATAGGGTTTGGGTATTGTAAATGAATTTGTCTTTCCTCATTTTAATAACTCAGATTTGATTGTGGATGAAAGTATAAAATATAAAATCCTAAATACAAAACTACCTCTGCAACAACACTTTAAAAGCTCTTCGGCTTTTATTTTTTGTATTATTAATTTATAAATCACACTAATTACGATGCTCCCACTGTTTCAAACTTTTTCCTCAAAGCGATGACAAAGTTAGTTTGAGAATTCCGAAAAGTCAAAAAAAAACACAAGAAGTTATCAACACCATCATATCGTGACAGGGTTAATTGGCATTAATTGCTTGATAATAAGTATTTTACATAAAACATGTATCAAACATTTAGATGATAAATTAATATTCTACCGAATAAGGAGCATTTTTTTAGTTTGTAAGGTATTTCCGTCTATGATAATGCTATAAAAGTATGTTCCGGCATGTAGTTTTTCTGTATTTAAATGAAGGATGTTGGTATTTTTACCAGAACTGTGTGTATGGATAATGCGCCCCAGTGCATCCGTGATTTGTATTTGAATGGATGAATAATTAAAATCATTTATTTTATAAAAAATACGGGTCGAATGACGAGCGGGATTGGGTATGTTATAAAGTTCGATATTTTCCAATATAGGCGTATCAACATCAACCGCAATAATGGCATTGTTGACAAAATTGAAACCGTCAATTTTGCCATAGCCCCAACCGTAATTGGGTGTCAGACCATACTGATGAAGGACGTGTTCATCGACTTTGGCGGAATTTTCAATGCCTGCTTTGACCTCTGCGTAAGTGGCATTGGGGAATTGCTGAAGATAACAAGCGACTGCACCAGTCACCACCGGAGCAGCGATGGATGTACCCGACCATCTGGCGTGCCAGCCTTCGGGGGCAAGTCTATCGGCTTTGGTGGGGTCGTTCCGTAATGCTTCCAGTCGTTCTATGGCTTGTAGGGCAAAGGTGAAATTGCCGGAAGCCGCTATATCGGGTTTTTGCAATCCTGTGCGAGTAGGTCCGACGCTTGAGTTAGGCGTTTTGTGTTGAGCGGGTGTGGACTGTGTATAAGTCATATTATCATAACCTTCCCACGAGGTACGATTAGAGTAATTGGCTACGGAAATGACCTTATCAGAGCAATTCCACGAACTGACAATGCTTTTGAGGGTATCTGCAAAGATATATCTTTCAATATCTGGAAAAACATCGGCATCGGGAACTTTATTGGGCGTTTCAATACTTGATGTTCCCATGAGTGTACCGTTGCTCCACACATCAAATTTGCCGCTTCCTGTGGTGGAAAACTCCCAATAGTCGGTCGCATTTGAAGGATAGACGATGTAAGCCATTTCGTAAACACCTTCATTAAGTTCGGCATAAATATTTATTTCGCCAAGATAATCGCCCGTATCGTAATCGTATAATGTCCGTTTTATGCTATCCATTCCGACAGTCATCAATTCGGGGAAGTCTGTTTGTAGATTAAAAAATTGAGACACATCACGAAGTGAGTAATCCGCTTTTCTACGTAGTCCGATTGAAAAATATACGTCATCAAAGTCGGCTTTGTCGGCGTATAAATCAAAATAGGCATAACCGAGACTGGTCGTATTTACTTTGAACCAAGAAAAAACGGTGTCTTGCGTCACTTCGTAGCCAAGATGTTGGCGTATGCCGCCACCATTGCCGGCAGCTTGTACGAGTACGCGACCGGGTTTTTCTTCCAACATATACTCTATCATTTGGACTTCCATACCGCGTGTGTCGTGCGGACCGCGATATGAACCGACGCTGGAATTGACAACGCAAGGTTGACCAAGTTCGTCGGCTTTGCTGAAGATGTAATCCAGCCCGTCCAAAAACTTAGTGTACCAACCATTGCCGAGGTCTATATTTACATGTACAATGTCTGCTCCGGGAGCTGCGCCGATGTAGTCTCCCGGTATGGCATTTCCATTGCCGACTGCGACTCCTGCTGTGCCGTTTCCATGTCCGTAGGTGGGTTCTTCAAAAGGGTCGTGTTGTATATTTCCGGCATTGATGTCGGCTTCATCCCAATCGTGTCCGTAGCCATAATCGTTTTGCAGAATACTCGCAGGATATAGTTGGTCCCATAGGTATTTGATGCGGGTTGTGCCATCAGCGTTTTGCAAATCAGGGTGTTTCCATTCCATACCAGAATCAATGATACCGACGAGTACGCCTTCTCCGTTGAGTCCTTGTGGCAATTCGCCGAGTCCGCGATGTAGGGAATCCAAATTATTGTTGATGCGAATAAAGTCACCGAGCAATTTGGCTTCTATATTATGCCATTCGATTCGCTCAATGTCAGGTTGGTTGACGATTCGATAGATAGTCGAAGCGGGAATACTGACCGATGCAATATCTTTGATACCATGTTTGTATGTGCCGCCTGCTTCTCGAACGGCATCTTTGATGCTATTTAGTTTGCCCTTTACCAATACATCAAACATCTGGTCTGTTTGTCCGGTCGCTGCAAGGTGTTGTAGTTTTCGGTGTAAGTCGATATTGACGGGAGCATTTACTTGGGCAAAAGTGAATGAGAAAAAATGAATGAGAAAAAAAGTGAGTATAATTCGCATAATTTGGATAAATAAAAACGGAATTATCACTGACCTTACTTTGGAGAAGGGGTGTTTGGTATCAGGTATCAAGTATTTGGTATTAAGACAAAAACTTGTCCCGTCTGTTCCGTCCTGATACTTGATACCTAATGCTTCGTACCTTCCAAAGTCGATAAGGGATAATTCCGAATGAAAATGTTAATTCGCCCCCAAAATTATGGTTTAAATGTCTAATTGTCAACTACTCACCTAAATGATGGTGTAAAATTCAGGATGTGGTTTATGAAAATAAATGTCATCACACATAGGTATTTCATATACCGTTCTGTTATCGCTTTATTTTTGATTTATCAAATAATGCTTATTTTATGCCTTGCAAATATGGTATAAATACATGTTGAATGGTTTTAAAATATCTATTTCTGTACTCATTTCGACAGTTTTTGCATGGCACATAATGT
>Ga0114954_1000555_pt1 | contig 11882 bp, 13 predicted proteins | sample Porto_4metaG_FD_87299 | JGI IMG/M metagenome (GOLD analysis project Ga0114954, IMG submission 87299) | Marine algal microbial communities from Porto, Portugal - Porto_4 metaG | ecosystem: Host-associated > Algae > Red algae > Unclassified | place: Portugal: Porto | collected 2015-02-02
CGCCGATGGTAGTGTGGGGTCTCCCCATGTGAGAGTAGGTCATCGTCAGGCACTTATTTAGAAGAAGCCCAATTCCGAGAGGAGTTGGGCTTTTTCGTGTATGGGTCGACCCCGCTTTTTATTTGTGGGGCCGCACTGCGTGCGGTCCGGCCTAGCTTTTCGTAACGGGGGGCTCGTGTCGTTCGTCCCCGCTTTTCTTGGTGCGGCGACGTTGCAACCCGATGTGAGAGCACCCGGAAGCCGGCCCGTTCGTCAGGCACTTATTGTGAAAAGCCCAATTCCGAGAGGAATTGGGCTTTTTTTATAAAGAGCCGCGTGCATGGGCTCTCTATTCGGTCAGCCCGCTGTTGATCGGTGGGGGCCGCCAAGCAACACCCCCTCGGGCGAATCCCGAGGGGCTTCGTGGGTTTCCAGTGCCTCACGTGGTCATTCGTCAATGACCACGTCAAAGCCGGCGTAGATCAATCGCTTGCCGTCGAAGGGCATGGGATTGTTCTGTTCAGACATGCGGGTGTCTTCCATGATCTTCGGCATCGCCTGATCTCGCACTTCCCGAGATGGCCAAGTGACCCAGGCGAAGACCACCGTTTCGTCGTCCCGGCATTGGACCGCCATGGGGAAGGACGTCAGGGTGCCCTGGGGGACGTCGTCGCCCCAACATTCGACCACCTTCAGCGCACCGTATTCCTTGAATACGGTGGCGGCATCTCGGGCGTGCTTGAGATAGGCCTGACGATTGGCGTTGGGCACTGCTGCCACGAAGCCGTCTATATAGCCATTGACATCGTTCATGGAGTTTCTCCAATTTCGTCGTTGTCGTGCTGGTCATCCTTCGGGGGTAGCTCTCTGACGGGACGCACTTCGATGGTGCCGAAACGGGCCGGAGGAATGCGGCTTGCCAGTCGCAGGGCCTCTGTCAGGTCGAGTGCGTCGAGCAGGTAGAAGCCCGCTAGCTGCTCTTTGGTTTCGGCGAAGGGGCCGTCGGAAATGAGCACCTCACCGTCTCGGACCTGCACGCTGCTGGCCTCGTCGACACTTTGCAGGGCTTGTCCTGCCACGAAGTGGCCTTGTTGTGTCAGGCGTTCGACGCCGGCGATACACTCCTGGTTGAGTGCATGCCATTCGGACTCGCTCATGGCGTTGATCAACTGCTCCTGGTAGTACACCAATGCGACATACTTCATCTTGCGTATCTCTCCGTTCGGTCGTTGTTGGTCAGGGGCTCGCTCTGCGCAATATGCTTCGAGGCTCAGGGACACTCTTCGCTCGAGCAGGACAGCATCCATTGCACGCCGAAGCGGTCGGTCAGCATGCCAAACCCTTTCGCCCAGAAAGTGGGCTCGAAGGGCATGATTACTTCCCCGCCGTCGGCCAGGCGAGCGAAGGCCTCACTGGCCTGCTTGGTATCGTCGTAGTCGAGGAACACCTGGGCCCCCTGGGGAGCCTTGTAGCGCTCGCCCCATGCATCGGCGCCCATCACGCGGTGACCGCGGATGTTGAGCGAGGCGTGGGCGATCTGGTCGCGGCAGCTGGATGGAACTTCGCCGGCGGCAGGGGTGTCGCCGAAGCTGAACATGGCTTCCAGGTGTCCACCGGTGACGTCTGCGTAGAACGCCATCGCTTCCCGGCACGATCCGGGAAAGCTCAGGTGCACCTGTACCGCTCTCGGCATGCGTTCTTGGGCCAGGTGCTTGTCGAGACCTGATCCAGGTTCGAAGTCTTCCATGGTGGCGTAGCGTCGTAGTTCCAGGGTGGCATTGCCGTCGCAATCTTCACGCGGCCAACGCTTCGCCCATTCGATAGCTTGCTCCAGGGAGTCGACATCGATCACGGTGTAGCCGGCCAGCAGTTCAGTGGTCGCCGGGAAGGGCCCTTCGATGACGCTAGGTGTGGCTGCATGGAAGTCGAGGCGGCAGCCTTCGCGACTGGGTCGCAAGCCGTCGCCGGTGACGAAGACGCCTGCGCGAACCAACTGCTCGTTATAGTTTGCCATGGCCTCCATCAGTTCTTGGCTGGGCAGAACGCCTTGCTCGGTTTGCGCATCGGCCTTGCGCATCATCATGAATCTCATCGCACCACTCTCCTTCGTTGGGGGATATCAAGGAGTCGCGCGGCTCGTCACAGAATCGACACAGGATCGAATTTTATTAGTCGAGGGGGTTCAGTTCTGCCAGACGACGGGCGAGGAAGCGCTTCTCCGGGCCTTGGGCACACAGCAACAGAGCCTGTTGATAGGACTGGCAGGCTGCGCGGCGGTGGCCTGCACGGCGATGAAGATCGGCCAGGGCGGCGTGGTACAGGTGATAGGTAGCGACATGCTTGTTGCCGGCCAAGGCTTCGAGTAACAGCAGGCCGGCCTCGGGAGTATCGCTCATGGCGACGGCAACCGCTCGGTTGAGAGCGACGACGGGCGAGGGTTGCCAGCGGTAAAGGGCGTCGTAGAGGCGCGCGATACGCTGCCAGTCCGTGGCGTCGGCAGTGCTTGCTTGGGCATGAACGGCGGCGATGGAGGCCTGTAGGGTATACGGGGCGGTGGGCGTCAGCGTCAGGGCCTGCTCGAGCCAGTTCATGCCGTCCTCGATCTGTTCCTTGTCCCACAGGTCGCGATTTTGCTCTTCTAGCGGGACCAGATTTCCCTCCGTGTCCTGGCGGGCGTTGCGCCTGGCGTCGTGGAGCAGCATCAGGGCCAGCAGGGCGAAGACTTCTCCTTGGGGGAGTTGGCGGGCGAGGGCCTGTGCCAGGCGGATGGCTTCGTCTGCCAGGCTCACCGCCACCACCGTCTCACCAGCGCTGCACGAGTAGCCTTCGTTGAAGATCAGGTAGATGACTCTGAGAACGTCAGGCAGTCGGCTTGGCAGCTCGGTGGTGTCGGGGACCTCATAGGCAATGCCGGCATCGCGGATGCGGCGTTTGGCTCGAACGATGCGCTGGGCCAGGGACGCGGGCTTCTGGAGCAGGGCATTGGCGACTTGCTCGGTGGTGAGCCCCGCCATTTCGCGCAGCGTCAGGGCCAAGCGGTCCGGCATGGTCAGCACGGGGTGGCAGCAAGTGAACAGCAGCCGTAGAGGGTCATCCTCGATGGCCAGGGCGTCCGGTTGCGTGGCTTCTTCGGTGTCAAGAAAGTGGGCGTGCCGGCGGGCGGTCTGGCGGCGTCGAATCTGGTCGATGCCGCGGCGGTGGCCGACCCGGATCAGCCAGGCCACGGGATCATCGGGAACGCCCCGCGCCGGCCAGTCGGACACCGCCGCCATGAAGGCTTCGTGCAGGGCGTCCTCGGCCGAGTCGAAGTTGCCCAGGCGACGAATCAAGGTTGCCCGTACCCGTGGCGCGTAGTGACGATAGAGTGATTCGATGGATGGCATGCGTTACCCCTTCGCAAGCGCGACGTCGGAAGCAACCCCGGTTTCAGCGAACGCTTGACGTCGACGTCAAGACACTAGAACCATGCCACCAGAAAAACCAGTGGCACCGGGCACTGGCGCGTCGCCAACCATGGCCACAAACCCGTGGCGGTGGGGAGCGGTTCGGCCGTGAACGGCGCCGTGGCCAACTTGGTTCGACCGCTTTTCGTTTACAGCTCCCCGCTGAGGGTGGCGCCTCGCTCGAAGGCCGCGAGGCTATCGAGGGTCGTGGCCGCTATTTCCGCCAGAGCTTCCGCGGTAAAGAAGCCCTGGTGCCCGGTGACCAGAACGTTGGGGAAGCTGGTCAGGCGGGCGAAGACGTCGTCCTGCGGGATGCTATCGCTGCGGTCTCGAAAGAACAGCTCAGACTCCTGTTCGTAGACATCGATGCCCAGGTAACCCAGCTCTCCGGCCTTGAGAGCGTCGATACAGGCGCGGGTATCGATGAGCGCACCGCGGCTGGTGTTGATCAGCATTGCCGTATTTTTCATGCGCTTGAACTCCGGCTCCCCGATCAGGTGGTAGGTGTCGTCGGTCAGCGGGCAGTGCAGCGAGACGATGTCGCTTGCGGCGAGCAGTTCGTCGAGATCGACCTGGGTGAAGTCGCCCTGTTGCGGTTCGTTATCGCTGACCAGTACGTGGCAGCCGAAGCCCTTGAGGATACGCACCAGCGCTTGGCCTATCTGGCCATGGCCGATCACACCGACGGTCTTGCCGGCCAGGTTGAAGCCCAGCAGACCATTGAGATCGAAGTTGTCCTCGCGCACCCGGTTATAGGCCTTATGGGTCTTCCGGCTCAGGGTCAGGATCAGCGCCAGGCAGTGTTCGGCGACGGCTTCCGGGCTGTAGGCGGGGACCCGGCAGACGCGAATGCCGAGTTCCCTGGCGGCCTCGAGGTCGACGTTGTTGAAGCCGGCGCAGCGTAGTGCCACGAGACGTACGCCGACGATCGACAGGCGCTCCAGCACGGTGCGGTCGAGTTGGTCATTGACGAACACGCAGACGGCATCCAGCCCTTGGCAGAGCATGACGCTGCGTGCATTCAGCGACTGTTCGAAGTGCTCTATCACGACACCGTCACGAGCCCCTTCGGGGTAGAACGGACGTTCATAACGTTGGGCGCTGAAGAAACCGACCTTGAGCATGGTGAGGCCTTCTATGTGCGATTGGCGGATGGTCACTGGCAATGGACGAGAGGCCAGCGGGAGGGTGCCGCGGACCGGTTGTTCGCGGGCGGTCTGCGGAAAACTCCCCAGCGACATGGAGGGTGACGCTATTGCAGGGTGTCATGAGGTCGCCTCGTAGAGCTCGATGGGCGTGCCATCGGGGTCGGCAAAGAAGGTGAACCTGGCGCCGGTAAACTCGTCTCGCCGGAGGGGCTCGGGCTCAACGCCGCGTCCCCTGAGCAGAGCGATGCACGCCGTGATGTCCGCGGTGGCGAGGGCGAGGTGGCGCAGGCCGCAGGCTTCCGGGTAGCTCGGGCGCGGTGGCGGAGACGGAAAGGAGAACAGCTCGAGTCGAATCTCGCCGGGGAGGCGCAGGTCGAGCTTGTAGCTGTCCCGGTCGCCTCGATAGGCTTCGTTGACGATCTCGGCATCGAGCACCTCGGTATAGAAGTGCTTGGCTCGTGGGTAGTCGGCGGTGATCAGGGCGACGTGGTGGACGCTCGACAAGGGCAAGCGAGAGGTCATGTCGATTCCTGCTGGGGCAGAGTGAGGGCTCAGGAAGGGCGCCACCAGGCGCCCACGGCAGCGAGCGGCGCCTAGCGACAGAGGTCTTCGAGGGCCTCGATCAGGCTCTCCATCTCGTCGTCGGTACCGATGGAGATGCGCAGGTAGTCGCGCAGCGCATCGGTATTGAAGTGGCGCACAAGAATGCCTCGCTGGCGCAGTCCGACGAACACCTGGGCGGCATCGTGCTCGGGATGGGTTACCAGCACGAAGTTGGTCTGGGACGGCAATACGCGAAAGCCGAGTGTTTCCAGGCGGGTGCGGGTGCGCTCGCGAGTTGCCATGACGGCCTCGCGGGTGGCGTCAAAGTGCTCCTTGTCGGCCAGCGAGGCGATGCCGATGGCGCTTGCCAGGGCGTCGACCGGGTAGGAGTTGAACGAATCCTTCACCCGGACAAGGCCCTCGATCAGCTCCGGCGAGCCAACGGCGTAGCCCAGGCGCAGGCCGGCAAGGCTGCGGGACTTGGAGAAGGTGCCGGTCACCAGCAGGTTGGGGTATTGGTCGACCAGACCGACGACGCTCTCGCCACCGAAGTCGACGTAGGCCTCGTCGACCAGCACCACGCGATCGCTGACCTTGTCGAGTAGCGCGGCGATGGCGTCGCGGCCGTGGCCGTGGCCGGTGGGCGCATTGGGGTTGGCGAAGATGATGCCGCCGCTATCGTCCTCGAAGGCCTTCAGGTCGACCCGCCACTGGTCATCCAACGGATGTGCCTGGCGCTCGATGCCGTACATCGTGCAGTACACCGGATAGAAGCTGTACGAGATATCCGGAGTGGCGAGTGGGCGCGGTTGGCGAAAGAAGGCCTGGAAGGCCAGCGCCAGCACTTCATCGGAGCCGTTGCCGACGAAAACGTGGCCTGCCGGTACGCCGAGGACATCGGCCAGGGCGTCGCGTAGCCCCTGGGATGTCGGGTCCGGATAGCGGCGCAGGTGGTCGGCGGAAAACTCGCGCAGTACCCGCTCGACCCCGGGGGCCGGCGAGTAGGGGTTTTCATTGGTGTTCAGCTTGATCAGGCGTTCGCGGGGCTGCTCGCCGGGCACGTAAGGCGTCAGCTCCCGCACGGCGGGACTCCACAATTGGCTCATGGTCACTCGCTTGGCAGGGACGGAATTAACACTTTGGTCATGGTGACCCGAGCGCCTGCACCGCGCAAGTCGCGCGCATGCTACTCTGCGCCAAGCGCAGACGGTTCGCCCCCTAAGGATAATGATGACCGCCCAGATTCTTGCCACACTGCTGCCCGTCTTTCTGATTTCCGGTGCCGGCACGCTTTATGGCCGCTTTCGCACGCCCGATATCCGCGGGCTCAATACGCTCAATATGGAGCTGTTCGTGCCGATGCTGGTGTTTGCGGTGCTTGCCGACCGCCAGGCACCGTTGGCCGAGTACGGCCAATTGGCGTTGGCAGCGGCCGTTGTCGTGCTGGGCTCGGGCTTGCTGGTGTGGCCGGTGGTGAAATGGCTGAAGCTGGAGGTAAAGACCTTCCTGCCGCCAATGATGTTCAATAACTCCGGCAATATGGGCATTCCCTTGCTGATTCTGGCCTTCGGAGAAAAAGCGCTGCCGGCGGCGGTGGTCACTTTTATCGTCGAGATGCTGCTGCATTTTTCGGTGGGCCTATGGATGCTGAGCCCGCAAACGCCGCTATGGCGGTTGTTTCGCATGCCCATTGTGCTGGCGAGTATCGCCGGGCTTGCGGTCAACTTGAGTGGCCTGGTGTTGCCGAGCTGGCTGCTCGAGGCGTTGCACATGCTCGGGGGAGTGTGTATTCCACTGTTGCTGTTTGCGCTCGGCGTGCGCATGCTGGACATCGACTTCAGCGACTGGCGCACGGGGCTGCTGGGGGCCGTGCTGTGCCCGCTGTCCGGACTGCTGCTGGCTTGGCCGTTGATTGTGTGGCTGGAACTCGACGGCATGAAGGCGGCGACCCTGTGGGTTTTCGCCGCTCTGCCTCCGGCGGTACTCAATTATCTGGTGGCAGAGCAGTACCGCCAGCAGCCGCATACCGTGGCGTCTCTGGTGTTGATCGGGAATCTGGGCAGCTTGATCGTCATGCCGATAGTGCTCGGACTGGTCTTCGTGCACGTGTTGCCAGCGGCCGGCTAGGCCGGGGGACTGTGCGCAGAAGGCATGGGAGGTTATGCTGTTCATCAGGCTGCCGTGTTGCACGGCTTGTTGCTCATAGGTTAGGAGGACTCATATGCAATTCAGGACTTTGCTGGCTGGTTCGGCCATGCTTGCCCTTTTGGCCGGTTGTGCCAGTAGTGGCCCGAGCGAGACCGGCACGAGCGGAGAAGCCATTCAGGCTAATTCGGCGACTTATCAGGGCACCCTGCCGTGCCGCAATTGTGATGGCATCGACCTGACCGTCACCATGGAAGGCGACGAGCAAAGCGGCGCGGCTCAGCGCAGTTTTGACCTGACCGCGGCGTACCGCAACCACCCTCAGAATCCGCCGGAAGAAAGCTACGCCGGCAACTGGGAGGTGTTGACGGGGACCGCCGACAACCCTGAGGCCACCGTGTACGAGCTGGTGCCCAATGGCGAAGGCCAGACCTACTACTTCCTGCGCGTGAACCCGCAGACTCTGGAGTTGATCGACCCCCAGCGTCGTCGCTTCCAGAACAACAGCATGCTGCAGTTGACTCGTCAGCAGTAACGGCGCTGTTCGTGTAGGTGTGATTCAGGGCGGCCCTTGGGCCGCCCTGGGTCGTTGTGGAGCCAGGGTGCGAGGCGGCGCCGTTTAGCGTGGAAGGTTTGAGGTGCCGGACGATGTACTGGTCGCTTTCAATCGCTGGAGGACCGCGGTGGCGTCGTGCTGCCCGGTGGCGATACCGGTCTCCCGCAGACGCAGCTCGAGGGCGTGGCCGCCGGCCTCTCGATCGAGCTCGCGCAAGGCGTCTTGCACATCGGCCTGGTGGGTCTGACGGGTCTTGATATGCTCGAGTGATTGGGCAAGCTCGTCCAGGCTATCGCGCAGGCTAATACCCTGGACTTCCAGTCTGCGGTTGAACTGGGTGCCACTCTGTTGGGCCTTGGCCAGGCTCAACTCCCGGTTGTAGTACTGCAATGATTGAGCGGCGTCGTGCAAACCGTCACGCAGGCTCTGCTCTCGCTTGGCCAGCTGGTCCAGGTGAAGACGCTGCTCTTTGCGCTGCGTTTCGTCATCGGCAATGCGAGCCGCCAGGTCGAAGGCCAGGCTGTCCTCGCCCTTGTCCAAGGCCATTGTGGCCTGCTGCTCCCTTGTCGTGATGCGTTGAGCCAGATCGTTGTCTTGTCTTTCCAACTGCCGCCGGTGCGCCATTAGTCCGGCCAGTTCGCGTTTGGCCCGCCACATGACCTGCTCGGAGTCCTTAAGCTCCTGAGTCATGATCCTCAAGGCGTTGGCATCGACCAGACGTTCAACAGGCTCATGGGCCGATGCGCGCAGCAACGTACTCATTTTTGTCCAGATCGTCATGGTTTTACTCCGCGTATTCTTTCAGCAGTTGCTGGGTTCGGGCCTCGGAAATACGGTTGTGAACCCGCTGACTCTCGTGGTCGTCGCGCAGCGTCTTGGACAGTGTGATGGTGGTGCTCACCAGGAAGAGCGAGCAGATGCCGAGATACCCCTTCACCAGCAGGTCAATGGGGGCAATGACGATGCCTACGGCCATGGCGACCACCGCCACGACGAAGGACACCTTGACGAAGAAAAGCCAGCCTGACGAGTTGCTGCGCAGTTCGTTTTCCATGGTCATCTCTCTCATGCGACTAGTGAGTTGAGGGGCGCCGGTGCGCCCCAGCCACCGCGTTGCTTGGCTGGCGAGCACTATGGCCAGCCGCGATGGCCAGGCGCCAGTGGGGTCGAAGAAGTCGCGATCGGTTGGCTATTGGGTAGCGTATTCTGCTACTTTTTCGGCTGTCTTCCGGGAAGGGGGCCGATGCCATGGCTCAGACTGCCGCTATCGTAGATGCGCTCAAGGCCGCTCTGAAGGCCCACGGCCTGACCTATCAACAGGTGGCCAAGGAGCTGGAGCTTTCCGAGGCCAGCGTGAAGCGACTGTTCGCCGAGCGTCAGTTCTCGTTGAAACGCCTGGATCAGGTCTGTGCCTTGATCGGCCTTGAGATCACCGATCTGGTGCGCCAGCTCGAGCCCGAAACTCGCATCGATCAACTCAAGCTGACCCAGGAACAAGAGCTGGTGTCGGACATGTCGCTGCTGCTGGTGGCCTTCTGCGCACTGAATCGCTGGCGCTTTCACGAGATGCTCGACACCTATGCCCTGAGCGACCACGCGTTGATCTCCCACCTGGCCCGGCTCGACCGCATGGGCTTGATCGAACTGTTGCCGGGAAATCGCATCAAGCCGCTGGTCACCTACGACTTTCAGTGGCACAAGAACGGGCCTATTCAGCGGTTCTTCGAGTCCCAGGTGCAGGAGGACTTTCTCGAGTGTCGCTTCGATCGACCGGGTGAATTGCGTCTGTTCGTTAATGGCATGCTGTCACCACGCTCCAACGAGGTGATGCACCAGAAACTGCGCCGCTTGGCGCTGGATTTTCGTCATTGCCATCAGGAGGATCTTGCCTTGCCACTGGAGCAGCGCTTCGGCATTAGCATGATCGTCGCCGTGCGGCCCTGGGAGATCGCGGTCTTTCGTCGCTTTCGTCGTATCGAGAAGGCCAAGGTGTATCCGGGGCAGGGGCCGCCAGCCTAGCCACCGTGTGCCGCCGCCGGTGCTGGTGTGGGACGGCTGACGTTGCTGCACGGGTCGGTTTGCACCCGCTGGGCGAGCCTGGCGGGGCATTGGACCCCAGGCAGCGACGGGGTACGCTTGGCGCTGCCGGATAGTGAACGATGTGGCTGGTGACTCGAGGCGCGCCTTGTCCCTTGCAGCGCCAGTCCCGGCCTTCCAGAACACGCCTTCGGCCGTTCAATCACCGACCACCAGCCCAGGAGAGACGTGTCCATGGCCAAGGCCAAGAGCGCCTTCGTCTGCACCGAGTGCGGCGCCGAGTATCGCAAGTGGCAGGGACAGTGCTCGAGCTGTCAGGAATGGAATACCTTGAGTGAAGTCAGGCTGTCGTCGCCAGCGCGGTCTGGCTCGGCAGCTACCGGCGCGGGGCGAGGCGGCTATAGCGGCAGCCTGTCCCGTGAGGTAGTCGATCTCGCCAATGTCGACCTCTCGGAGGTTCCGCGGCTGTCGTCGACGTTTGCCGAGTTCGATCGTGTGCTCGGCGGCGGCCTGGTGCCGGGATCGGCGGTGCTGCTCGGCGGGCATCCTGGGGCCGGCAAGTCGACGCTGCTGCTGCAGACCGCCTGCAAGCTTGCCCAACAACGCCGGGTGCTCTACGTCACGGGGGAGGAGTCCCTGTCCCAGGTGGCGATGCGAGCCCATCGCCTGCAGCTGCCGACCCAGGGCCTCAAGATGCTGGCCGAGACCAGCGTCGAGACGATACTGGCGGTGGCCGAGCGGGAGCGCCCGGAGGTGCTGATCATCGACTCGATCCAGACCATGCACCTGGAGGACATCTCGTCGGCGCCGGGTGGGGTGGCGCAGGTTCGTGAATCCGCCGCCGCGCTGACTCGCTTCGCCAAGCAGGGCAGCACCGTGCTGCTGCTGGTGGGGCACGTGACCAAGGATGGCACCCTGGCAGGCCCCAAGGTTCTCGAGCACATGATCGATGCCTCGCTGCTGCTCGAGGGCGGCGCCGACTCGCGCTTTCGCACCCTGCGGGGCCAGAAGAACCGCTTCGGCGCCGTCAATGAGCTGGGCGTCTTCGCCATGCTCGAGCACGGCATGAAGGAAGTGAAGAACCCCAGTGCGATCTTCCTGTCGCGCCAGCAGGAGCAAGCCTCGGGCAGTCTGGTGATGGTGGTGTGGGAAGGCACCCGGCCCATACTGGTCGAGGTCCAGGCGCTGCTCGACGACTCGGCTCTGGGCAATCCGCGGCGGGTCGCGGTGGGGCTGGATGCCAACCGGCTCTCCATGCTGCTGGCGGTGCTGCATCGCCATGGCGGTCTCTTTACTGGGGATCAGGATGTCTTCCTCAACGTCGTCGGCGGGGTCAAGGTGCTGGAAACCAGTGCCGACCTGGCGGTGCTTCTGGCGGTGGTGTCGAGCCTGCAGGGCCGGCCGCTGGCGCGAGAGCTGGTGGTGTTTGGAGAGGTCGGCCTGTCCGGTGAAATACGCCCGGTGCCGAGTGGCCAGGAGCGCATTGTCGAGGCCGCCAAGCACGGCTTCACCCGGGCCATCGTGCCGCGTGGCAACGCCCCCAAGACGTCGCCGCCGGGCATGGAAGTGGTGCCCGTCGACAAGCTGTCCGAGGCCCTGGAGGTGCTGTAGTTGCCGACGGCGGGGCGGCCCCGGGCCGCGTAACCGCGGCCGCGTGGTGTAGAATGGACGAAAATTTTTCAAGGAGATCTCGATGAGCGCGATTCGCCTGACTCAGTACAGCCATGGCGCAGGCTGCGGCTGCAAGATCGCCCCCGATGTGCTCGATGCCATTCTGGCCAAGGCTGGTCCCGGCGCCGGGCATGCGCAGATGATCGTCGGCAACCAGGGTCGCGAGGACGCCGCAGTCTTCGACCTTGGCGATGGTCGCGGCATGATCTCGACCACCGATTTCTTCATGCCCATCGTCGATGACCCCTTCGATTTCGGACGTATCGCCGCCACCAATGCCATCAGCGATGTCTACGCCATGGGCGGCGACCCGGTGATGGCGTTGGCGATTCTCGGCTGGCCCCTGGACAAGCTTGGGCC
>Ga0114954_1000561_pt1 | contig 11831 bp, 8 predicted proteins | sample Porto_4metaG_FD_87299 | JGI IMG/M metagenome (GOLD analysis project Ga0114954, IMG submission 87299) | Marine algal microbial communities from Porto, Portugal - Porto_4 metaG | ecosystem: Host-associated > Algae > Red algae > Unclassified | place: Portugal: Porto | collected 2015-02-02
CAGGCGCGGGACCGCGGGATATCACTAAGGCAAGTGCATTAGCCATCCAAAGCACCGGCGAACACCACCCGAGAGCCTGATCGGCTATCCACACGTCGTCTTTAGCAACCCGTTGTGGACAACCCTCGTGTACACCGTTTCACTGCGGCTCGCACCGAAGACAAATGCTCGGCGATAGTCACTCAGGACACCGGAGCCACTTACCATAAGCCAAGACGACGAGGTGTGCCTCTGCGTTGCTACCTTCCAAGATCACTGCCGCGGTTTGCCAATGCCGTGAAACCTGGATCACAGAGACAACGACGCCCGCACAAAGGCGGGCGTCGTTGACGGACTAGAAGTATAGCCCAGGGTCAGGTCGTATGCCGCATCTTGCGCATCAAAGCCAACACAGGCCCCGAGGCAACATAAGTGCCGAACAGCAGCAGCAACATCACCGAAGGCTCAATGGATATCACCACGAAGCCCAGCACAATAGCCAACAGCACCACAAACGGCACCGGCCCCTTGAGATCTACGTCCTTGAAGCTGTAGTAGCGAATATTGCTGACCATCAATACTCCGGCCGCGCCTACCACCAGCAGCATCAACAACTTGAAGCCCACCGCAGTGGCATCGAAGCTATGGAAGGTCCACACGCTGGCCGCCACCAGGGCCGCCGCGGACGGGCTTGGCAACCCGATAAACCACTTCTTGTCGACGCTACCAATTTGTACGTTGAAGCGTGCCAAGCGCAGCGCGGCACAGGCTACATAGAGGAAAGCAACGACCCAACCGGTCTTGCCCAGATCCTGGAGAATCCAGGTAAAGGCGACCAGGCTCGGAGCCATGCCGAAGGAGATCATGTCGGCCAGGCTATCGTACTCGGCACCGAACTCACTCTGGGTGTTAGTCATCCGGGCCACCCGCCCATCCAGACCATCCAGCACCATGGCAATGAAGATGGCCACTGAGGCCGCGGTAAAATCTCCATTCAGCGCGGCAACAACGGCAAAGAAGCCAGAGAACAGCGCCGATGTCGTAAACAGGTTGGGCAGTAGGTAGATCCCTCTCCGCCGCACCTTGCTACCATCCGCTTCCACCGCTTCCTCAACCACCTCCGACTCGCGCACAAAGGCGCTGGCGAGATCCTCATCATGAGGCTCCGGGGATTCGTGATCGTGGTTGCTGGCATCCTTGTTCATGACATTCATCCGTAGCCACTGGGTAAGAGGGCACATTCTACACGACGTTGCGACACTGGCTGCCACGACCGCTTTGGCCCTACCGATCTTCGCAGCTTGGAACAGGTGCTGTGGGTTGCGCAAGCCACTATCCGCACTCCCCCGAGACGATCGAAGCGACGTCCTGGCCGAATACTCCACTGTGATGCCGGTTAGCCACACGGGAGGCGGCAAGGAGGAAGACTGCAACTTCCGACAGAGAAAAGGTCCTAGCCACGCGATGGTCACGGAGCGCTAGCGCTGCCGAAAAGCCACACACAAAAAAGGGCGCGGAATTCCGCGCCCCTGGTAGTCGACAACGTGCCGATCAGTTCTTGGACTTGTCGACCAGCTGGTTCGCAGCGATCCATGGCATCATGGCGCGCAGTTGCCCACCAACCTGCTCGATCGGGTGCTCGGCGTTGAGCCGACGGCGAGCGGTCATGGACGGGTAATTACTGTTGCCTTCGTTGATGAACATCTTGGCATATTCACCGGTCTGGATTCGCTTCAGCGCATTACGCATGGCGGCGCGAGACTCATCGTTGATGACCTCGGGGCCGGTGACGTACTCGCCATACTCCGCGTTATTGGAGATGGAGTAGTTCATGTTGGCGATGCCGCCCTCGTACATCAGGTCGACGATCAGCTTGAGCTCGTGCAGACATTCGAAGTACGCCATCTCGGGTGCATAACCGGCTTCGGTCAGCGTCTCGAAACCGGCCTTGACCAGCTCGACGGCACCACCGCACAGCACCGCTTGCTCACCAAACAGGTCGGTCTCGGTCTCATCCTTGAAGGTCGTCTCGATAATACCGCTACGGCCACCGCCGATGGCAGCCGCGTAGGACAGCGACAGCTCCTTGGCCTGGCCGGAAGCATCCTGATGGATGGCGATCAGGTCGGGGATGCCACCACCACGAGTGAACTCGGAGCGCACGGTGTGGCCCGGCGCCTTGGGAGCGATCATCACCACGTCCAGATCCTTGCGCGGCTCGATCTGGTTGTAGTGGATATTGAAGCCGTGAGCGAAGGCCAGCGTGGCGCCTTCTTTCAGGTTCGGTGCGATGTCATTCTCATAGATGGCCTTCTGGTTCTCGTCAGGCGCCAGCAGCATGACCACATCGGCGCTCTTGCACGCCTCGGCGGTGGCAGCCACCTTCAAGCCGGCCGCTTCCGCCTTGGCCGCAGAGGAGGAGCCTTGGCGCAGTGCAACGGTAACGTCGACGCCGGATTCCTTGAGGTTATTCGCGTGGGCATGACCCTGGGAGCCATAGCCCACGATGGTGACCTGCTTGCCTTGAATCAGCTGAAGGTCGCAATCCTTATCGTAATAAACGCGCATGTTGTGCTCCTGAAGACGATGATGAGATGACGATATCGATATTTTTTCGTATGACGTTCAGCGTTGATGGCCACCCGCGCCGTCTTGTGCGGCGCTGGGCAGGCAGGTCGAGCGATGCTCGCCTGCCGATGGGATCACCTTACGCCAGCACCAACTGTTGCGTAAAACGCTATATTTGCAATACTACATTTCAGATAATGAAACGTTATCGCCATCGAACAGGTGCCGCATGGATTTCCGACCACTCCGACAATTTCTGGTCCTTGCCGAAACCCTCCACTTCGGCCGTGCCAGCGACACCTGCCACGTCAGCGCCTCGACGCTGAGCCGGACGATCCAGCAGTTGGAAGAGCAAGTCGGCAGCGCCCTGTTCGACCGCGACAACCGCCACGTGGTACTGACCCCCCAAGGGCGACGGTTTCAGCAGTATGCCCGCGAGGCGTTGGAACAATGGGATCAACTGCGCTTGTCTCTGCAAAGCGAGGCACAGCGCCTGACCGGCGAAATCAGCATCTACTGCTCCGTGACGGCAAGCTACAGCTTCCTGTATACCCTGCTCAGCGCATTTCGCAGCCGCCACCCCGGCATCGAGCTGAAGCTGCATACGGGCGACCCGGCCCGCGCCATTCAGCAGGTCCTGGCTGGCGACGAGGACATGGCGATCACCTCTCGCCCTCGCCACCTGCCCGACGGGCTGGCCTTCAAGTCACTGACCCGTTCGGCGTTGGTCTTCATCGCCCCCCACGCCGATCACGAGTGGATACCGTCCACGCCGCAGTCGCCAAGCAAGGAACAGTGGCGTGGTGTGCCGATGATCCTGTCCGAATCCGGACTCTCTCGGGAGCTCGCCAACACCTGGTTCAAGGCGCTGGGGCTGGCCCCGACGATCTATGCCCAGGTGGCTGGCCACGAGGCAATCGTCAGCATGGTGGGTCTCGGCTTCGGCATCGGCGTGGTGCCTCGTATCGTGCTGGAGGCAAGCCCACTTGCGGAGCGAGTGCGCATCCTGCCGGTCAAGCCCGAGCTTCCTCACTACGACGTCGGCCTATGCGCCCTGAACCGACGCCTGAAAAGCCCCTTGATCGATGCGCTGTGGCAGGAGGTCATCGAGCGCTGACCGCCTCTGCCTCGGCCTTTAGCCCGACCGATCCCAAGCGCTAGGTGGTGTGTTACATACTCGAAAAAATGGCGCCGCCCAGAAAGGCGGCGCCAACTCTCATACCGAATAGTTGGTGGCACAAAGCACAGGCCTTGGCCTACAGCGACAGCACCTTGTCACCACGGGCGATGCCGGAGACACCTGTGCGAGCCACTTCGAGTACGCCCACCGGCCCCATGGCCTGCAGGAAGGCATCGAGCTTCTCGGCATCTCCGGTGATCTGCACGGTGTAGAGGCTCGGCGTCACGTCGACGATCTGTGCACGGAAGATATCAACGGTCCGCTTGACCTCGTCCCGAGCCGCCCCCAGCGCCTTGACCTTGACCATCATCAGTTCGCGCTCGATGTGGTTACCTTCGGTCAGATCAACCAGCTTGACCACGTCGATCAGCTTGTTGAGGTGCTTGGTGATCTGCTCGATGACACGATCATCACCCACGGTGGTGACCGTCAACCGAGACAGGGTCGCATCGTCTGTCGGCGCAACGTTCAACGTCTCGATGTTGAAGTTGCGCTGGGAGAACAGGCCCACCACACGCGACAGTGCCCCCGGTTCGTTTTCCATCAGAATCGAGATGATATGGCGCATCAGGTCCGCTCCGTCTTGGAAAGCAGCATGTCACGCATGGAACCCAGGGGCACATGCATCGGATAGACGTGCTCGTGCGGATCCACGGCGACGTCGAGGAAGATCAGCTCACTGGTATCGGCGAAGGTACGCTCCAGCGCCGCCTCCAGCTCCTCTCTCGTCTCCACCTTCAACGCGGTAAAGCCATACGCCTCGATCAGCTTCTGGAAGTCCGGCAGCGACTCCATGTAGGAATGGGCGTGACGGGCCTTGTAGTTCAAGTCCTGCCATTGGCGCACCATACCAAGAGAGCCGTTGTTCAGGTTGATGATCTTGACCCCACCACCGAACTGCTTACAGGTGGAGAGCTCCTGCATCATCATCTGAAAACTGCCTTCCCCGGTGATGCACACCACTTCCTCGTCGGGGAAGTTCTGCTTGATGCCCATCGCCGCCGGAAAGCCGAACCCCATGGTACCGAGGCCACCGGAGGTGATCAGACGATTGGGCTTGTCGAACTTGTAGTACTGCGCCGCGAACATCTGGTGCTGACCCACATCGGTGGTCACATAGGCCTCGCCGCGAGTGATCCGGCAGACACCCTCGATGACTTCCTGGGGCTTGAGCACTTCACCTTCCCGAGACGGCTCATACAACTTGCCGGCACGCTCTTCGCGCCAGCCCTCGATAGTGGTCCACCATTCCGCCAGCGCATCGGGATTGGCGATCTCGTGCCCCTGGATCAGACTGATCATCTCGTTGATCACGCTCGCCGCTGGCCCGACGATGGGGACATCGGCGCGTACGGTCTTGGAAATCGAGCTCGGGTCGATGTCGACGTGGATGATCTTGGCCGTGGGACAGAACTTCGAGGTGTTATTGGTCACCCGGTCATCGAAGCGAGCGCCGATGGCGATCACCAGGTCGGCGTGGTGCATCACCATGTTGGACTCGTAAGAGCCGTGCATCCCGAGCCATCCCAGGCACTGCTTGTCGCTCTGAGGGTAGGCGCCGATGCCCATCAGGGTCGTGGTGATCGGAAAGCCAAGATGCTTGACCAGGTCGGTCAGACCTTCGCTGGCCCGCCCCGTGACCACGCCACCACCGGTGTAAAACACCGGGCGCTTGGCCTTGAGCATCAACTCCACGGCCTTCTTGATCTGTCCGGTATGACCGCGGGAAACCGGGTTGTACGAGCGCATCTTGACCTTCTTCGGGTAGATGTACTCGTAACGTTCGGTCGGGGCGGTCATATCCTTGGGGATATCGACCAGTACCGGGCCCGGACGTCCCGTCGCGGCCAGATAGAAGGCCTTCTTCAAGACCTCGGGAATCTCGCTCGGGTGCCGGATCGAGAAGCTGTGCTTCACGATCGGACGCGTCACGCCAACAATGTCGGTCTCCTGGAAGGCGTCGTCGCCGATCAGATGGCTCATTACCTGGCCGCACAGCACGACCATCGGAATCGAGTCCATGTAAGCCGTGGCGATGCCGGTAACGGCATTGGTGGCACCGGGACCGGAGGTCACCAGCACGACACCGGGTTTACCGGCCGCCCGAGCGTAGCCATCAGCGGCATGGGTCGCCGCCTGCTCGTGGCGAACCAGAATGTGTTTTACCTTGTCCTGGCGAAACAGGGCGTCATAGATGTGTAGTGCGGCGCCGCCCGGATAGCCGTAGATGTATTCCACGCCCTCATCCTGGAGGAAGCGGGCGATCATGTCCGCGCCTGAAAGCAATTCCACAGATGTCTCTCCCCTGGAGGTCTCGAGTGCGATTCGCGCCACCCAGCGCGAAGTCGAGTGCAGCGATATGCTGCTGCCGGCGCACCGGCACCTGATGCCAAACCCTGGCGTCCGTAGGCCCGGTTAGGGCCTGCACTCTCATCACGGCGGATCGCCGCGTCGGGGCGTTGGCCAGGCCGGACGGTTAGTCCGTACCTGGAAGTCCTTCGGCGAGTAAAGGTCATTCGACCTACCCTTCGCACGGCGTTAGGGGGTTACCCGTCGATGCCGCACCCATAGTCAGGAACCATCAAGATTCCAATAGCGCCCGGATACTGTCAACCGCGCAGCCCTCCGATTGCGACGACAACCCGTGTCTGGTGCACCACCGGAGCGTCGGCCGCGACCAATGTCTAAGGCCGAAACGTCGAACTTTTCCGAGCATGGTGCCGTAATAATTTAACTGGCACGATTTATCTTCGCATTTTTCTCTCATCATGCATGCACTGCACCGTGCGCAACGCCGCTCCGGCCGTGCTCACCGTACGCGTTCGGGCGGCGCACGCTGCGGTTCATCGGCTCGGTGAGCTTCCTGGTGTCGCTAGTGCCGATCTCACGCGCCTTCTTCAGCAACGCTCTTGGTGGGCTCGAGGTGCCGCTGCTGCTGGCCCTGTTCATCGCCGCCCACTCCGTCAGCCACGGCGCTGCCATCTGGGTCTTCATCTCCGAGGTCCTCCCCAATCACGTTCGTGCCCGCGGTCAGTCCTTCGACGGCTCCATCCACTGGGCCTTCGCCGCCTCATCACCCTGGTCATGCCCTGGGCGCTGGGAACCTTCATCGGCGGCCCGGTGTTTGCCTTCTTCGCCGTGGATGATGCTACTGCACCTAGGGTTCGTGATGTTCCTGATGCCCGAGACCAAGAACGTCTCCCTCGAGCAGCTCCAGAAGCATCTGGTGGGTGACAATGTCAGTCTACGTCGTGTCCGCCTGTCAGCCGTCCGGGCCAAAACCTGAGCCGACAGGCCTGACCATGACCGCAAACGCAAAAAGCCCGCCTGGTGGGGAACCCGGCGGGCAAGGGGGGTCACAGGACGCAACCTAAACTGCAGTATAGCGGCTGACTCAGGATGCGCCCGGTCGGTCTTGAACTAATTGCCTGTCGCTTACCTGCAATAGCCGAAGGACTGACGAACGCTTCATCATTCATCCGTGTTACACCTGCCCAAGCCAGGACCTGAACCCGGGCCAGGCGAGACTTTCCTATCGACCAAATAACAATTTGCCGTCGTCGGCATCCACCGTAATCACGTCGCCCGGGCTGAACTTGCCAGCCAGCAGGTCCTGCGCCAGCGGGTTCTCGATACGGCTCTGGATCGCCCGCTTCAACGGCCGCGCGCCGTACACCGGATCAAATCCCACTACCGCAAGCTGAGCCATGGCTTCATCGCTGACCTTGAGCCCCAGGTCATGCTCGGCCAAGCGACTACGCAGGCGCTCGAGCTGGATCGCCGCGATGGCCTGGATCTGCTCCTGGCCGAGGGAATGGAACACCACCACCTCGTCGATGCGGTTGATCAGCTCCGGGCGGAAGTGCGCGCCTACCACGTCCATCACGGCGGACTTCATGATCTCATAGTCCGCTTCGTCACCAGCAAAATGCTGGATGACATCGGAACCCAGGTTCGAGGTCATCACGATCACGGTATTGCGAAAGTCCACCGTGCGACCCTGCCCATCGGTCAGGCGTCCGTCTTCCAGCACCTGAAGCAGGATGTTGAACACGTCCGGGTGGGCCTTCTCCACTTCGTCGAGCAGTAGCACCGAATAGGGCTTGCGACGCACCGCCTCGGTCAGGTAACCGCCCTCCTCGTAGCCCACGTAGCCCGGAGGCGCACCGATCAGGCGGGCCACAGAGTGCTTCTCCATGAACTCGGACATGTCGATGCGCACCATCGCCTCTTCGGTGTCGAACAGGAAGTTCGCCAGCGACTTGCACAGCTCCGTCTTACCCACCCCGGTCGGGCCGAGAAACAGAAACGAGCCATTCGGCCGGTTCGGATCGGCGAGTCCTGCCCGAGAGCGGCGTACCGCATTGGCAACGGCGGCCACCGCTTCGTGCTGACCGATGACACGCTCATGCAGCGCCTCTTCCATCCGCAACAACTTGTCGCGCTCGCCCTCGAGCATCTTGGCCACCGGAATACCGGTCCAACGAGACACCACCTCGGCGATTTCTTCTTCGGTGACGTTGGAGCGCAGCAGGCGATGGCTGGAAGTGTCGGCTTCCTCATCGCCGCTCTCGGCGATCTTCTTTTCGAGCGCTGGAATCACCCCATACTGGATCTCCGACATGCGCCCAAGATCGCCCTGGCGCCGGGCCTGCTCGAGATCGATCCGCGCCCTGTCGAGCTCATCCTTGAACTGCGCCGCGCCCTGAATACTGGCCTTTTCGGCCTTCCAGATCTCATCGAGATCGGCGTACTCTCGCTCGAGCTCCTGGATCTGGTCCTCCAGATTGTCCAGACGCTTGCGCGAGGCGTCGTCGGTTTCCTTCTTGAGGTGCTCGCGCTCCATCTTGAGCTGGATCAGGCGACGATCGAGGCGATCCATCTCCTCGGGCTTGGAATCGAGCTCCATGCGAATCCGCGACGAAGCTTCGTCGATCAGGTCGATGGCCTTGTCCGGTAGTTGGCGATCGGTGATGTAGCGGGTCGAAAGCTTGGCCGCCGCGATGATCGCGCCGTCGGTGATATCGACGCCGTGATGCACCTCGTATCGCTCCTTGAGCCCGCGCAGAATAGCCACGGTGTCCTCTTCGCTGGGCTCATCCACCACCACCTTCTGGAAGCGCCGCTCGAGCGCCGCATCCTTCTCGATGTACTTGCGATACTCGTCCAGGGTCGTAGCGCCGACACAATGCAGCTCTCCTCGGGCCAGCGCCGGCTTAAGCATATTGCCCGCGTCCATCGCGCCCTCGGCCTTGCCCGCCCCGACCATGGTGTGCAACTCATCGATGAACAGGATCACTCGCCCTTCTTCCTGGGATAGCTCGTTGAGCACGGACTTCAAGCGCTCCTCGAACTCACCGCGGAACTTGGCCCCGGCCAGCAGCGAACCCATGTCCAACGACAGCACGCGCTTGTCCTTGAGCCCCTCCGGCACCTCGCCATTGATGATACGGCTGGCCAGCCCCTCGACGATGGCCGTCTTGCCGACACCGGGCTCGCCGATCAGCACCGGGTTGTTCTTGGTGCGCCGCTGCAGCACCTGAATGGTGCGGCGAATCTCGTCGTCACGACCAATGACCGGATCGAGCTTGCCGTCGGCGGCCCGCTGGGTCAGGTCGAGGGTATACTTCTCGAGCGCCTCGCGGCTGTCCTCGGCGTTGGCGTCGTCGACCTTCTGCCCGCCGCGCACGCTGTCGACGGCGGTCTCCAGCAGCTTGCGGGTGAGGCCGGCCTGCTCGAGCGCCTTGGACACGACGTGCTTCATGCCGATGGCGGCGAGCAGCACCAGTTCGCTGGCGATGAACTGATCGCCACGCTTCTGGGCCTCGGCATCGGTCAGGTTGAATAGCTTGATCAGGTCCCGCGACGGCTGCACCTCGCCGTCAAACTGACCGACCTTGGGCAGGTCATCGAGCTGACCGACCAGGGTGTCCCGCAGCCGGTTGGCATCGCCCCCGGCCTTCTGTACCAGCGCCTTGACGCCGGTATCACGGGTATCGAGCAGCGCCAGCAACAGGTGCGCCGGCTCCAGCTGGTTGTTTCCGCGGCCCACGGCCAGCGATTGTGCATCCGCAACGGCGTGCTGCAGTTTGGCGGTAAACTTGTCGAATCGCATCGCATTCTCCTCGGGGGTAGCGATGCGATCGGACGCACCGCGCTGCCCTGTCAATGTATCTTGACAGTGATATGGCGGTGATCGGGAGAAGTTTCAAGGGGCGTGTGTCTTGAACGCCCGGGCAAGAGGCTTCAGGGATCAGGACGACTTAACGAATGGCGCCGATACTCACTGAGCAGGGGCTGCATAGGGAGACACCCAGGTAACATCCTTGTAGGCATCACGACATATATCTGTCATTACCTCGGCGGCAGCGTTGGCATCGTCATTCGCATGCCAGGCCGATGGCCAAGGCCCGATTGGGCGACAATCGTTTATTATCTGAACTGCAGGCTCCTGCCCGTGGCGAAGATGGTAGTTGATCACCTGCAACCTCTTCTGGATATACTGGGCGTCATAGTCGTGGACGACCCCATCTCGGAACTGGTATCCACTCAGATAGCGCTCCGACAAAGCGCCTTCGACAATCCGTGGATCGGCAGCCAGCGCGGCAGCACGAAGATAATGATCCTCCGCGGTAGGTAAGTCATCGCCATACCACGCCTGTGATGCAATCTCGGCGTGAGCCATCATCAGCAGGGGCAGTTGCTCTGGCTCCGGGTTATCACCCCACCATTCGATCACTCGCTGCGCGCTCAGTCGCTTAAGCTCTTGGCGGTCTTCCAACGTATAGTACGTAGCGCACTCAGCCAGGCAATTGAGCGTGGCCTTCACATCATCACTGGCAATTACAGCTTCGCGTGCTGCCATCTCGCTCTTCGCTTCCTCGTTATTTCGCTGAAAAGTGTCTATCTTTTCACTGGCATAAAGATAGGGAGAGCTAACCGCAACCACTGCCACTACTGCTGCGTTCTGAGGAGCACACCACCACGGATCGCTGTAAAAAATGCTGCAGCTAGCACACCCCTGAAATGAGGCTGTCGCCGCCACTACTACCAAGCTCTTCCACAGCTTTCGCAACGTTTCTTTCCTCATCAATCTGGCTTGAAGCGCCTTCCGTCATCCTGCACCCAGACGCATCGGAAATTCAGTCCAGCTACCAAAAGATCACACCGTCGAGCATGGCTTACGCATCTGAAGATGTTTATAAACTCACCTCTCTGCCTCGCCGAGGCTCGGTAAGGTGGACGCTTTCACTTACCTGTTAGCCATATTAACAAGGCAATAAAAATGAATAATTTTCAGTAAAATAAACCCCATACCGCCCAAATAGCCCGACGCAAAGATGGTGTGATCATCTACCCTCTGAGATGACAGTGCCATTGGAACTATCATCATTCTTTGTCAGATGTTTCACATTTTTGACGCCGCCTCATGAGCTCAGCTCTCACTCCCTGCCAGCACCCGCTGTCCGATCATCTCGGCGATCCGGCCCTTGGCTGATCAGCCGGTTGCACACGAACGACGTCAGCGGCCGCGGACGGAAATCCTCGGCCCTCAGACGCTTGCGCTGGTCATCCAACTGGGGCTTGCGCAGCTGTTGCAGACGGTTCCCCCCTGACTCGATGATCGGCAAGGCGGCGCTCGAAGTCATCCAGACGCAGGGTGATGGACTAGGCGTGACTCAACGCGGCGCCGACCCCTCGCACAGCACGGAGGGTCCCCGCCATGACGCCTCAGCGCAGCCAGATCACGCTGGCCATGCGACCGGTCACTCCGTCATCGCGACGATGGGAATAAAACCGCGATTCGCAGGCAGTGCAGAAGTGGCCGCCGCTGATGTGGGAGACCCCCAGGCGCTCTAGCCTCAGGCGCGCCAGCTTGTACAGGTCACCCATATGATGGCCGAGACGATAGGGGCTCGGCTCGAAGGCGCTGGCGGCCTCGGGATGCACGCCGCAAAAGGCCTCGCGCACCTCCGGTCCGACCTCGAACTGGGCATTGGAGATCGCCGGCCCCAGCCAGGTGAGCAGTGCCCCTGGCTCGACACCGAGGGACGCTACAGTGGCCTCCAGCACGCCACCGGCGAGGCTGCGCCAGCCGGCATGA
>Ga0114954_1000566_pt1 | contig 11781 bp, 8 predicted proteins | sample Porto_4metaG_FD_87299 | JGI IMG/M metagenome (GOLD analysis project Ga0114954, IMG submission 87299) | Marine algal microbial communities from Porto, Portugal - Porto_4 metaG | ecosystem: Host-associated > Algae > Red algae > Unclassified | place: Portugal: Porto | collected 2015-02-02
CATTAATGCCACCTATCTAACCGAAAGTTTCCCTACTGCTATCCGAGGTACTGCGATCGGTGGTGCATTTAATATTGGACGGCTTGGCTCTGTGATTGCTCCTGTTGCCATTGGTTATATGGCCATGCATAACTCTATTGGCGCAGGTTTATTACTTATGGCAGGGGCATATTTCTTATGTGGTCTTATCCCTACTTTGTTCATTAAAGAAAAGCAGTACGATCCACAACAAGCCTAACCATACCTCTTATAACGTATAACGCTACCGTTCATACCGCATAGCGAAACAATAGTTTCTCGTTATGCTATGCTGAGAATGTGAAAGTAAATTGATATAATACAATCAAAGAGACAGTGGGTAACTGTGGGCTGATATTCGCTCACAGAATGCTATGAATAATAAAGTTTTATGATTTTATAACGCTTGTATGAATTTGATTGGGGATAATAGACGACATATGACTAATGATACCCTTGCTGATGAAGACACTAACAATGAGATGCATATTGAACTGTTAGAACCCATTGCAGAGATGAGAGATAAAAACGACAGACAGTTTGTCACAGCGTTGGCTCGAGGATTAGAGCTGCTGCGTTGTTTTACCCCGCAGCGGCCTTATCTAGGTAACCAAGACTTAAGTCAGCTGACAGGACTTCCTAAAGGAACCATCACTCGTCTGACCTATACATTGGTCAAATTGGGATACTTAAAGCAATCGACCAATAGCAGTAAGTACCAGCTCTCAACAGGGGTACTAAGTTTTGGTTATACGATGATGACTAATATCTCTATCAATAACCTTGCGACCCCTTATATGGAAGAGCTAGCAGACTATGCCAATAGTGCCGTTGCCATGGCTACTCGTGATCGACTAATGATGGTGTATCTAAACGTTGTGCAAGGCCAAGGGACGACGACCATGCAACGCAATGTCGGCTCTTATCTGCCTATTCATTTAAGTTCGATGGGGAGAGCCTGCTTGGCAAGCATGCCACCTGCTGAGCAAGAGTTTATTCTTAATGCGATTCGTAATAAGTATAAGGATGATTGGCTAAAGATTAGACGAGGATTAGATAAAGCCTTTCAAGACTATGAAGACTACGGTTATTGTTTTTCAATTAGTGAATGGCAAAAGGATGTCAATGCAGTAGCCATTGCGCTGATGCACCCGACGGAAGGCTTGCTCACTTTTAACTGCGGCGCACCAAGTTTTATCCTTAGTCGCACCAAACTAGAAGAAGACATTGCCCCTCGCCTGCTGCATATGAAAAATATGATTGAGAGTAATCTATATATTAGCTAGCATGGTCTGTTACTCACAAAAGATTTTTAACCGCTTTGAGACTGATGAATGCAACAGGATGGCGATGAAGATATCTCATTTCATAATCATCTAAAGCAGCTGCAACGATAAAAGAAGATAAACTAATTACTGTTATGTCTAATAGCATGATTGAAATCGTTCTCGGCGAATTTTAAAAGCAGCTGTACTGAATAAAAATAAGTCCAAAAAACCATCGTTTTTTGGACTTATTTGGTAATCGACTGTCTAAAAACAATCAGTGCTCAAACAGCTCAGTTGCAAGGCATATAACATATAATGAATTGAATGTTAGATCTTACAAGTTTCACTGGTCTCTCGTACCTTTTGATATATTGCTTCGGCATCCACACCACTCTGACTTACAGAAGCAAGATATTTTTGTGTACCTTTTTTCATCGGGCCTGACCATGCAGGATCATTCAATGGATCAGGAATATCAATAATATTGCTACCCGCATCTTTGGCATCTTGCAGTGCTTCCACATCCATTTTACTAATAACTTCACCAACCATTTTGGCAAACACCATACCAGAGTTATCATCCAATACTTTTTTTAGGTCATCAGGAAGTGAGTCGTATTTGGCTTTGTTCATATTCATCACGAAGCCTGATGAGTACAATGGAATATTGGTATGATTGTTAACCAACTCATTCACACGAAACACCGGAACCGCGTCCCACTGCAAACTCAAACCATCGATAACACCGCGTTGTAAAGAGGTGTAGATATCGTTGGCAGGTATTCCTATCGGTGCCGCTCCCATACTCTCTAAGATATCACCAGCCACTGCAGATGGTCGACGAATACGCATCCCTCTCAGATCTTCAGGTTTTTCAATAACTGTAGAGCTATGTAAGACACCAGGGCCTAAGCCGTACAAGGCCAAAACGTGGGAGTCCTCATACTCGTTTGAAATAGTGCCATCATCATATAAGCTCTGCATAATACAGCTCATCTGCGAGGCTGAGTTTGACATTCCAGGTAATTCTGCAATTTGAGACAGTGGGAAACGACCACTGCTATACCCCTGCAACTGCAAACCAATATCAATTTTTCCATTCACTGCCGCATCGTAAGTCTCAGATGCTTCGCTTAGCGTTGATCCAGGAAAGTTTTCAATCTTAATACGGCCATCTGACTCTTCTTCTATTTTTTTGATCCAAGGTTCCAGTGCTTGGGTGTTCATCGCTGATGGCGCAGGCAAAAAATGCGACATACGTAATACAACCACTTCATCTGAGCTAGCACTTTCTGTTTTTGCACCACTATCACAGGCTGTTAGCGTCATTGGAAGCGCAAACGATAAGGCAATGGTAGGCAGGAGCTTGCGTAAAGTGAGATTAGCTTTGACCCTAGAATAGTTGCTAAACATAATCAAATCCTTTTGATTGAATATTGAGAGTTGAAGGTGACAACGTTAACCAAAACGTACAGTTACTGACTCATATACTTATTTTCAATGAGAAAGCATCTTCCCAATCATAAATATAAAATATAAAGTTACTTTATATAAAAACCTATTTTAAATTATTACGGTATATAGAAAAACATCATGAAAAACCTAATAACTAGGCATATAATAGAATCTTAACTGCTGTTATGTCAAATAATTTAATCAATAAGCTTGACAATAATTTGTTTACATTGCTATCTTGTATTTTCTTCCAAATAACTATCATTAGAGTGACTCATTATCATTCTATGTTGAACTTTTTATCTAGGAAGGTTGTGCTTTTAAACACCAAAGGGAGTTGGTTAGTGCTAGATAGAATTATCGGCACTATTTTATATAGGCTAAATTCATAGCAGCGCCCTAGAGGTAGCACTGTCGTTTTTAGTCTCAAAAAACACGGAGTATACAAGGTATGCATAATCTACAAAAAGTGACTTTTGCTGTAGCCACTTTAGTCGTATGTACGAATGTACAAGCAATAGATCTGATCACAGAGGGAGACACTACTTTAAGTATTGGTGGTTATGTCAAAGCAGAAGGTAGATTCATTTCTCCAGACAATGGAGATTCTGAATTTGAAGGAAACATGCGTGAAACTCGCATCAACGTTAAAACCACCAAAACCATAGATGACAAGAAATTAACTGGGTTTATTGAAGGAGATTTCTATGGAGACTATGCCACTGGTGGATCCAACCTAAGATTGCGCCATGCTTTTTTGCAGTATGACAAATTTACGGTTGGTAAGACTTGGAACGGCCAGTTCTTTGCTGTGGCTCCGCGTTTGACTGAGCAGCTTGATTTTTGGGGTACAGGTTTTGGCACAATTGCTGGTAGTGGACTATATGTTCGTCCAGATTTAACCGTACATTATGCCAATAAAGGGCTACGGGTTACTGCTCAAGACCCAGTATATGATGACGCCAATGTACCCGATATGGTTGTAAGCTATAGTGATGATATTGCTAATTTGGGTTACACATTTGCGGTGACTGGCCGTGAAGCTGGCACTGGCATAGAAAACAGTTCGGACTCAGACATAGGCATAGGTGCTTCGTTGGCTGGCAAGTTGACCCTAGGCAATGGATCCTTGCATGGAAGCGTTTATACTGGTGAAGGCATGGGTGTCTACTCAGGCGTATGTACGACAGGCGCGTTAACAGGGTTCAGTGTCAATTGTGATGCCGAGGACGGCGAGCTTGTTTCGCAGACTGGCTTTAGTGTGGGGTATCGACATAACTTTACGCCGAAGCTACGCGGTAACATGCGCTACGGTGAAGTCACGGTCGATAACGATGCAGATACATCTATCGATATAAAAAGCGCTAACCTCATTTATAAGTATCTACCAGATCTCGATGTCGGTATCGAATGGCGCGATAGAAGTGAGACAACCCTTCCATGGAGAGTACAAGGACAAGAAGTAGAGGTAATGGCCCAATATAGATTCTAAATCACTACACGAGACAATGACTAAATAATAGCGAATGAGTAACGCCAATAAGCGACCTTTATACTCGCATATCAAATCACTCATTCGCTATGACAATCATCAAACTCAACAAGACATACAGTCAATATATAGATAACGACGTATTTTTTCTTTGCTACTTTCCTTAGTACACTGTCCTTACTACTTAGTGTTTTTGCTTCATTACTTGGCATGGCAGTAACGGCTTTATAAAATTAGCAGTCCCTTGTTCAAACGGATAATGCCCCACCTCTCTCGGATGTTACTTCAAATTCGATATCAACCGTTGAACAGTAGCCTTTAGCATAAGAACATTTTCGGCAGGTAGCCCTGCTAACATTTTGCTTTCAAAGCCCATGGATTTTATCTTGCATTTTTCGTAAACCTCTTGCCCTTCTGGTGTCAATGCAATCAGAAGGATACGCCCATGATTGGGATCGTCAGATTTACTTATCCACCCTCGCTCTTCCATGGTTTTGACAATTTGATTGGATGCCTGAGGACTAATAAAAGATCTTGAAGCCAGCTTGGCGTTCGCCATTTCTCCATGTAAATGTAGGTTTGATAGCATAGTGAACTGAGGCAAGCTGACGCCTACCTCCAGCAGTGCTTCGCTGAGCTGTTGACTGATAAGCTTATCTATCTTTCCTATGCTATAACTGACCGTTGTGGCATTGTCGATGAGCTTATTTAATTGGAGGTCTTTCAATGCGTTTTCCTTACTCGACAGCACTAATAATTGTAGGGCTATAAGATATTATCTTAATCTATTTCGCTACAAACCTCAATTTGTCTGCTTCATGCCCGTATAGTGCTGTAGCTTCTTGTACTCGATTATTACGCAGTTTGCGTTGATTGAGTGTTCCCTTATCCGTTTTTTCACCTTCAATAATGCTCGCAGGATTTTCCATCAAATAGATACGAGCGATACGTTTTGAGCTCGCGTCATAGCCCTCGTTAATTTTGTTGATAAAGTCGTCAAAGTAGGTTTGTATAGCATCATGTTCTAACACCCTGGTCAGTTGAGTATCACTCAGACCTGTCATCTCACGTGCTATTTTTTCTTTGACGAAAATCAAAGCCCCTATTTCACTCTTTCCTTCACCGATCAAAACCGCGTCATCAATCAGCTCACCTTGTAATACGATACGGTTACGCAGCTCGCCGACATTGACAAAAGTACCTGTCATCAGTTTAAAATCTTCGGAAATGCGTCCATCATATACTAAGCCTTTATCGTAACTATCAGGCTCGTATGGCTTAACGCCATCTCCTGTACAGTAAAAACCTTCTTCATCAAAACTGTCAGAAACTTGTGAGTCGATAGCATTATGTCGCCAGTAACCCGACATAACATGCGGCCCTCTAATACGTAACTCCAATTTGTCCTGTATACGAACCAGTTTGACCTCTACGCCAGGCGCAGGAAAACCGACAAAGTTGGCCGTTGCATTTGATGGTCCTGTGGTAAAGGTGCAAGACGGTGACGTTTCAGTCATGCCCAATCCTGCCATAATGCGAATTTTTTCACCGCAGTGTTGGTAGCTGATATCACCAAGCTCTTGCCATAGCTCTTGCGATAAACTTGCTCCACCGAAAAAAAACAAGTTGGTATGTTTAAAGAAATTATCACGTAATATATCGTCTTTTTTCAAAGCAGTTGCCAGCATCGCCCACCCTATCGGCACGTTGAAGTATTGACTGGGAGAAATCTCTTTCAGGTTTCGGATGGTTTCGTCAAACTTACCTGCCACAGGACGCCCATCATCAATATAAAAAGTACCGCCGTTATATAGAGCTACGCCTAGATTATGACTGCCACCAAAAGTATGATGCCAACTGAGCCAGTCGACTAATACAGGCGGATTATTTTCATCCAAGCATAGCGTCTGCTTGAGCATTTGCTGATTACTACAGAGCATACGATGAGTCGTAGGCACCACTTTAGGATCGCCTGTGGATCCTGAAGTAAACAGAAACTTCACAATACTATCGGCAGTGATTTTATAATGTCCTTGCTCGACCTCGTCAGTAGCCGCCGTCATCAGAAAATCATCAAAATGTAGACATGACTGACCATCGATATTTCCTGTCGAGGTGATGATAGGTTTGTCCAACTGACCGCACGCCTCAAGCTGATGCAAAAACCCGTTGCCATCGCCTGCGTAAAAGAGCGCTGGTGTGAGCTTTTCAATGACATATTTTAGCTTATCAGGCGTACTTGCAACCAATGAATAAGCAGGGGCTACTAATGTAAACGGTGCATTTGCAAGCATGGCACCGAACATCAGTAGAAACACTTCCAATGAGTTTTCAGACAATATCATCAAGGGGCGATCGGCCGACAGATCGTATTTCAATAATGCTTGGGCAATATTGCGAGCCTTGTGCAACACCTCACCATAGGTCAATTCTATCCAATCACCACGCTTACCCGTTATTTCATCTAACTCGCGTTGCGCGATGAGCATCCTGTTTGGATATTTTTCTGCATACTCATATAATTTATCAAACAAGCGCTCTGGATAATCCTGTATTTTTTCAACTGCAGTGATATAAATGGTGTCATTTTTTTGGTCATTGCTGTGACGGACTAAGACATCGTGTCCACCAATAGCAACCGCTCGTTCTGGGTAATTATGGTAGGTAAAGTGGGTCATAAAATACTCCTTTATTTCTAATTGCTTCCTTCCTTTTTCTTCCTCGATGTTCCTTACATCAGATTGGATAGTGTTTTGGAGTACTACGCATAGTGACCCAGCGAAGTTCAGTGAACTCACTGATAGAGGCTTTGCTACCAAAACGACCATAACCACTAGATTTGACACCACCAAATGGCATAGGTGCCTCATCGTCTACAGTGGCAGAATTGATGTGGCATATGCCGCTTTCGATACGTTTGGCAAGATTCATCGCTCGTCCAATATCTTGGCTAAAGATAGCAGCAGATAGCCCAAACTCTGAGGCATTGGCTTTTAGAATGGCTTCATCATCATCTGCTACTCGTTCTAAAGTACAGACAGGACCAAAGGACTCTTCTGTATAAATCTGCATCTCAGGAGAGATATGCTCTAACAGAATCGGGCTAACAGCTGTACCATTAAAAGCATAATCAGTAATGGCCTTAGCCCCTTTGTTTTCTGCGTCTTTCACCAAAGCTTTTATACGATCAGCGGCTTGCTGACTTATCACGTGAGCAATATGTACTTGATCCGTTGGCAAACCAGTGACAAAACCATCAATCTTTGATTTAAGATACTCAATCAGTTTGTCCGCAACTTTCTCATTGACCAGAACCCGCTCTGTACTCATACAGATTTGACCTTGATTGAAAAAAGCACCAAAAGCGATTGCATTGGCCGCTTCTTCGAGATCCGCGTCTTCACAGACGATAACGGGTGCCTTTCCTCCTAACTCTAGAATGACAGGCTTCAAGTATTCGGCACATTGTTTGGCAATGATTTTTCCGACATGCGTAGAGCCTGTAAAGTTGATACGTTTGACAGCTGGGTGTGCGATTAGCGCCGTTACTACACTGGGTGCATCTTTGCTACTATGCGTCACCAGATTGACGACACCTTCGCCCAATCCTGCATCATTCAGCGTCTGAATCAATAGCTCATGAGTGGCAGGACAGTTTTCAGACGCTTTGAGTACCACTGTGTTGCCACAAGCCAACGGCATGGCAAGCGCTCGCGTCGCCAATATGATAGGAGCATTCCACGGTGCCATGCCTACCACTACGCCGCAAGGCACGCGCCAAGCCATTGCCATACGGCCTTCTGCATCGCTTGGGATAATATCGCCTTGAATCTGAGTGACCATCCCTGCCGCGTCGCGTAGCATATTGGCCGCTACCTGCACATTAAAGCCATACCATGCACCACTTGAGCCCATTTCAGTCATACCAATCTCGATAAACTTGTCTGCTCTTGCGGCAAGTAAGTCAGCAGCTTTTAGTAGACGTATCCTTTTTTCACTCGGTGGTAGTGCTGACCAAATTGGAAAAGCGGCGGCAGCAGCTTCAATCGCTTTATTTGCATCCTCCGCCGTTCCAGCAGCGGCTTTGGTGACCACTTCACCAGTGGTTGGAGCAATATGGTCAAAGGTGCTGTTATTAGTTGCGGGGCATGATTTGCCGTTAATAATCATTTGGACTTGATGCATATTGGAGTTCCTTTTCCAGATAAGAGTAGAGGCTGTTTAAAATATTCATGCGTTTTCGATTTAGTAAAATATTGAAAGCCCTTTCCTAGAAGGGCTTTACAACAGAGCATTATCATTGTTTTTATAGTTTGTTTTATAAAGCTATCACTGTAGTTCATTTACCGCTTATAGGTTTGCAAGCCTGGTTTGATGCTTTTCTCATCGAGAAATTGACGCATACCCTCGGCACGTCCATTTTCTGGATCTCTCATGAGACACTGATCAAGTTTGGCATAGAGGTAATCTTCATTTTGATCCCAAGTCAACTCTCGGCAACGTTTGAAACCATTTTTTGCATAGCGTAGTACCACTGGGTTTTTCTCCAAGAGTACTTTTGCGACCTTTTCTACCTCTGCTTTTAACTCATCAAGTGGCACGCTCTTATTGACCAAGCCCATCTGTTCAGCTTTTTTACCTTTGAATGGCTCTCCAGTCATGATGTAATACAAAGATGCACGATGCCCGACAGTATCAGCCATGGCTTTACTTACCAGATTGCCAGGCGGTATACCCCAATTAATTTCTGATAATCCAAAAGTCGCTTCATCAGCACAATAGGCAAGATCACAAGCCACTAGTGGTGAAAAACCACCACCGAAACACCAGCCGTTGACCATCGCAATGGTCGGCTTATTGTACATACGCAAGAGCTGCCATTGCCATCTACAAGCATCGCGGCGAGTCTTTTCTTGGACAATTTCAGGTTGACCATCCGTTTCACGGAAATACTCTTTTAGATCCATTCCTGCTGTCCATGCACTTCCCTCACCAGTAAGGACAACGACCCCTGCATCTGCATCTTGTTCTAATGTCTCTAACACCTCTATCATTTCTCGATTGAGTGTTGGGCTCATGCAATTGCGTTGCTCTGGACGATTGAAAGTCACCCAAGCGATACTGTCTGTTACTTCTACTTTGACAGTTGTCCAGCGGTTTTCGTAATCTGACATAACGTGCTCCATTGTTTGTTGTTGTACTTTCCTTAGGCGGTATAAGTAAGTGTGATCTAAAGTAATGATATCTATTGGAAGATAGGTAAATTAAAAGATAAGCAACTTGGTAATTTATAAAATTATTTATCAATATCTTGATATCAATTCTTAGATTATATTATCAACAAACTTTATAATATGTAAAGACGTTTCTGAATAATTTATCATGAATATAGAAGCCAAACTTTGCTTATATATTTATAAATCAGTTAAAAATACCGATATAACTGGCTTTATATAAACTTAATATTAAATATGGGTTCTAAATAAAACTATAGACTTCATACATTACAATATAAAAAATAGATTAATATTATAAATCTAATTGACAATATATTGTATAAATCCCACAACTTCTCTGATTAGAATGTAATCAATCGAACATGAACATACTGGTATACATTCCAGCGCATATAATGCTGTCGCTTTTCTACGAAAAGCGTTTTTTCTTTACTTTAAGTGCTTCTCTCTATAAAAAAGCCACACTGCTTTATTAGCAATATGGCTGTATACAATAACGTTATACATGAGGGTTTAGATTCAGCCTACCCGAGCAGCACAAGCGAGATGGCAGGGAACATCACCAAGATAACCAAACGAATCACATCAGAGACAATGAATGGTGCCACCCCGCGAAACATATCACTCAGCTTAATGTGCGGTGCCATCGCCTTAATCACAAAGATATTCATCCCCATTGGCGGCGTAATCAAACCAAGCTCCACCGTCAATACCGCAATGATGCCAAACCAGACTGGATCAAATCCTAACGCTAGAATGATGGGATACACAACAGGTATGGTGATTACTAGCATCGCGAGCGCATCCATGAACAGCCCTAATAGGAAGTACATGAATAGAATACAGATTAGGACAATCATTGGACTGACCGCCAACCCACCAATCCAAGATGCCAAGGTATAAGACAAGCGTGAGACTGAGATAAAATATCCCAATGCCTCTGCACCCAATAGCATAAAGAACACCACTGCAGAGAGTGCTAGCGTCTCAATCAATGACTGCTTAAGACCATCTAAACGCATGCCTTTAGCAAAAGCATAAGCCCATGAGACAAATGCCCCGACTGCAGCGCCTTCTGTTGGAGTAAATAACCCAAAGAAGATACCGGCAATAATGACAATAAAGATAAAGCTAAATGGTATCAGCCCCGTAAGTGACAGTAGCTTGGCTTTCCAAGATGTTTTCTCACCACGTTTTGCTAAGTGCGGTTTCCAGCGTACCATCACCATGACAGTAAGCGAGTACATCACCATACCGAGCATACCGGGTAAGAAACCAGCGATAAACATGTCACCTACTGACTGCTGGGTTAAGATGGCATAGACCAGTAAAGCAATACTGGGCGGAATCATAATACCAAGCGTACCACCAGCGGCTAAGATACCGCAGGCAAAGCCTGGCTGATAGCCGTACTTCTCCATTTGCGGTAAAGCGACTTTGGTCATGGTGGAGGCAGTGGCGAGTGATGAGCCTGAGATAGAGGCAAAGATACCAGATGAACCAATACCTGCAATGCCAAGACTTCCCCTTACTCCGCCAAATATAGTTCGGGTAGCTTCAAAGAGTTTACCTGCCATACCGGAGTGAGTAGCAAACACGCCCATGAGAATAAATAAGGGAATGGCGCTAAAGTCATACTTTGCTAAGACATCGACTGGGATGTCTTTGAGCATTTGCAGGGCACCACTAGGCGCGGTGACCGCACCAAAACCGACTAGACCCACCCCTAACATGGCAAGTGCAACAGGCACGCGTAAGACGACAAGCAAGATCATGACCACTAGGCCAATTGCACCGATAATTTCTGGACTCATGCGCCTGTCTCCTCGGCGTCAAAGAATTCGCCTGTCTTAAAGATGTTGATGGATTCGATCAATGAGCGAATGGCCAGTAGGATGCTTAAGAAGGCACTAACCATATAGATAGGCATCATAGATATGCGAAGGTCTTGGGTGACTTTGCCATACTCTAAGGCGTCAATGGCGCTCTCGTAGAGTCCCCATGAGAAGACGATGCCGATGATAAAGAAGCCCATCATAAAGATACCCATAAGGTAACCTTTGATAGACTGTGGCATTTTCTGGGTGAAGACGTCGACGATGATTTGTGAGCGTTCGACAAACGCGGCAAAGGCAGCGAGTAATGCAAATAGCATAAAGTAGGAGACAATCTCTACACTGCCTTTGACGGTAAAGCCAAACTCACCGCCGGTGAGTTTGAATATGTAGCGTGCGACGACGTCGAGCATGGTGGTTAGGACGATGATGATGAGACTCACCCCACCAATGAACTGGCATAATCTAGAGATTAA
>Ga0114954_1000567_pt1 | contig 11781 bp, 7 predicted proteins | sample Porto_4metaG_FD_87299 | JGI IMG/M metagenome (GOLD analysis project Ga0114954, IMG submission 87299) | Marine algal microbial communities from Porto, Portugal - Porto_4 metaG | ecosystem: Host-associated > Algae > Red algae > Unclassified | place: Portugal: Porto | collected 2015-02-02
ATTATACTATGATTGAACCCTAGAGAAATGTATGTGAGCCCTCCTATAAACAATCCACCAAGCATAAGTATACGCCGGCTTTTATATGTTACTTTTCCGACTAGTATAGATCCAACTACATAGCCAAGCGGGAAACCAGCCATAAAATAACCAAACTCCGCATATCCTGCGGACAACTCGTCTTTTATATAAGGAAGATTTGTAACCATCGTTACCCCTACTCCAAACTGTACGAAAGTAAGAAATACACCGAGCCAAACGATGATTGGTTTTGTGAAAAAGTATGTAAAACCGTGAAGAAACTGTTCTAGCCACGTTTTTCTCAATTCTTGTTTTACTCTTTTTTCTTTTATGAAAAGTAACAATCCCCCACTAATGAATAGACAAACACAAACGAACAACATTGTTAATTTGATTCCAATGAATGTAATAACGATACCACCTAATAGTGGCGCAAGAAACATCATAAGACGAGTCATTCCATCAATATACGCATTTGCATCTTGAAGTTGTTCTTTACTTACAATGCTCGGTGTAATTGCTTGACTTGCAGGTGTATAAAGCGGTGTAATGAGCCCAATTATAATTTGAACGACATACACGTGCCAAACTTCTATATTACTAGTAACTACCATGACTAAAGGTAGTAAGAAAACAGATGCCCGCATCCATTGCGAAAAAATCATAATCCACTTTCGGCTCCATTTATCAATAAATGGTCCGCTTATTAGTTGCAGTATGAGAGATGGGATAAAATATAATAACCACATACTACTTAATGCTGTTTTTGATCCCGTTAACTCATAAACAAGAATTGAATTACACAACGTCCCGAAAGCTCCGCCTAATTCCGAAATTGCGCTACCAATCCACATAAAAAAGAATGAACGATTTTTCAATACACTCTTCACTATAGCTCACCAACTTTTCTATTTAATTCCTCCCTTTATGTACATTCTCGTTGTATATTATCTATTTAAAAATACATCTAATTCTTTCGCTAACGACTGCACTGCTTTTTTTCTCAATACATATTTTCCGTCATGTATATCAACTAACTTAGCCGAACGTAATAATTTTAAATGATGATGCACTGTCGATTTACCAAGTTGCAGTCTTTCCGTAATTTTCTGCAATGTACGTTCTTTTTCAAACAACATTTTTACAATTCGTAATCTCGCTTCATCCCCAAGTGCTTTATGTTTTTGAACTAAAAAATAATTCGGCTCATACGGATCTTCTGGATGTATACTTTCATTTGCGACAGGATAATGAAACACTTTCGTATCTTCAATATCAGCTTCTATATTCCACGGCCTGTACGTCAGTTGCGGGATAAGAAGTACGTAATGAACACTTGGCTCTGGCATATAGTTAACGCCACCAGTCGCCCACTCGACAAACTCTTCCGGTTTCATCTTTTTATTCATTTCATTCTTTGCTTCATAGTCTCGCTCTAATATAGAAAGTAATTGCTCTTCCTCTTTTTTAATAACACTCTCATACCATCCTGTCATAACGGCGATAAAATGGTCCTTTAGTTCTTGTATATCACTATTACATATAAAGCTAATATACGTAGAGAAAAACTGATGATCCTGTGTCAGTTCCTTTAATTTTTGTATTGCAGTTACGTCTCCATTTCCTGCTAAACGTCTTTTTTCTTCATATTTCTCTCCTACAAAGGGTAAACATATATACTTTAAATCTTCTTCTGAAAGCGAATCGATATTCGCAATAAACTGTGATAGATTTTGAAAATCTCCTTCATACAACAACTGAAGCAGCGCTTTCCACGTATTATGCTCTTCTACAAACTGTAAGTGCTCCCTCATTTCTTCTGTTAATGATTGTCTAATTTCTTCCCATTCGCTTTGGGATTTTTCAAGTGTGTCTATTAACCTTTTATGAGTAATTGCCGCAATGCCAAGTGCACATTCGAAAAGTATCGAATACTTCATTTGAATATGGTACGTTTCCCTCTTTCTACTCGTTACATGAAAGACTTCCATTTGATCCCCTCCTTATTTGCTATATATTGAATTCTATAATTATCGAATTATACCTTCTATATTTTTAGAATTATATTACAATTACCGAAAATTAAAGACTATGATAATCTTTTTAATCCTTACTCCATTAAAACGCCGATTGTTAAATACCTTATTAATAATGGAGGTTCCTTTTTTTAGCTCTTTTATACGTTGCAGTTCATATTCTTGTTCTACTATAGGGCAGGCATATTGAAGAGAAAGGAGAATGTATTACATGGAGAAAAATAATGTAGAAAGCGTATGTTTATTTTTGCAATTACTAAAGTTAAGAGTACAAAAGATGTTTATTAAAAAAGAATTAAAAAAGTATACTTGGCAACAAACAGTAAAGCGAACGCTTCAAGTACATGATGCCTTACAATCTTCATTAACATCTCTTCAAGAAGCAGAACTGGATCAACCGATTCCTTCTCTACCTGTTTGGCAACAATATATGAATATCCTTTTGCACGATGCTTATCATACAGGACAAATTATACAACTTCGGAAACTCCAAGGTTCATGGCCAACTCATCGTTCTTATTTATAAATAATGATTAAAATTGCTTAAGTTTAACATGCCACAAAACAATTGAACGCAGTTAACTGTTACATCAACTTCTCTCCCGTAATTACTACTATTACCCAAGATAAAGTAATAAGAAAAATAGCATCGTAACAGACATAGTCTAGATACGAACCGAAAGAAGTGAAAACGTTAGGTTTTATAAAATTACTTTTATTGCTACAGATAATAAGTGGGAATCTACCGAAGGACCTTTTTATATCAATGTCCCACATTACAAAGAACTAAATGGGCCTGCTGTAGATGATGAACAATTATTTGATTTTACATTAGCTGAATAGATTTTCAAAAAGCAAATGAGATGCTAACTCTCATTTGCTTTTTGAAAATCTATGTTTATTCATATTAAGTATACATTATTAGCCCAAACCAATTGGGTATTTCCAGACCGTTATCTTCCATCTAACCTCTTCACATTCGCCGCTTATTGATTCATTTGCGCATCGTTCAATAGCTCAATTATTTCACTTAACATTTCTTCTGTAAATGCGCCTGCACTAAAGTTTACTAACGCTCGTAACGGCATGTAATTTAGCATAGCATCCATCATTTCAGAGGCATCACTATCCCCTTCAGCCATACTTGCAAACGGGCTGTCTTTTAATGCTTTTTCCATAAGCTCTTTTGCAATTGGTGCTAACATTCGGTCCGCAAATATGTCCCCTAGTAACGTATTCCGATGCACTGTTTTTTTAATTATAGTTGTTGATTGAACGAATATTTTATCTTGTAAAACAATCTCTCTTGAAGACTTTCCTACTAAAATTTCGAATTCACCTGTTTCAACATGCCAGTCCTTCAATTCAACATTATAATAAGCAAATGACCTGTTATTTAAAGTAAAACTAACCGTTTTTTCTTCTCCCGGTTGCAACTCTACTTTTTCAAATCCTTTTAATTCTTTTTCAGGACGAATCATACTACTTTCAACATCTTTTATATACAGCTGAACAATTTCTTTCCCAGCTATACTACCAGCATTTTTCACGTTTACAAGAACAGAAACAGTATCCGTATCCTTTATCTCGTTTTTACTTATTGAAAGTTTACTATACTCAAAGTTTGTATAACTTAACCCAAAGCCAAATGGGAACAATGGTTCAATATTTTTTGCATCATAATAACGGTATCCAACGAACACACCTTCTTTATATTCTACTTTATCACCTTCACCCGGGAAGTTTAAGTAAGAAGGATTATCGCTTAAAATTTCCGGGAATGTTTCTGCTAGCTTCCCACTTGGATTCGCATCACCAAATAATAAATCAGCAATTGCTCCGCCTAATGCTTGGCCACCTAAATAGCCTTCAAGTATTCCTTTTACTTTACCTATCCATGGCATTTCAATTGGCGCACCATTACTTAAAACTACAACGATATTACTTTGAACTTCAGCAATAGCCTCAATTAATTGCACGTGATTTTCTGGCATTTGTAAATGTTTTCGATCAAAGCCTTCTGATTCATAACGATCTGGAAGCCCAACGAAAAGGACAGCTGTATCTGCGCTCTCAGCTATTTTTTTTGCTTCATTAATCAAGTTTTCATCTACGTCATCGCTTGCAAGATCATAGCCTTGTGCAAATAAAATGTTCGTTTTTTCACCTGATACCATTTCAAGTTCTTCAAAAATACTTGCAAGCTTTGTTGGATTAATATGAGAGCTTCCGCCGCCTTGATAACGTGGTTGCTTTGCAAATTCTCCAATTACCGCTACCGTCCCCTCTTTTTTTAGCGGAAGAATGGAATCTTCATTTTGTAACATAACCATACTTTCACTTGCAACTTCCCTTGCAAGCTGATGATGCATGTCCTTACTATACGTAGCGTTTTCTAATTGATTATCATAAGCTTTAAAAATAATGTAAAGAAGACGCTCAACTGCTTGATCAAGCTTTTCTACACTTAGCTCACCACAATGAATTGCATCAATAATTTTCTTCTCACCAATTCCAAAACTTGAAGGCATTTCTAACTCTAAACCGTTCGCTAAACTTGCAACACGTTCATTTACTGCGCCCCAATCAGATACGACAAAGCCTTCAAATCCCCATTCATCTTTTAAAATATCATGTAACAAATAGTTATTTTCCGAAGCGTATTCACCATTTACTTTATTGTAAGCACTCATTACTGTCCAAGGCTGTGCTTCCTTAATAACATCTTCAAAGCTTGCAAGGTAAATTTCACGTAAAGTTCTTTCATCAACAATTGCATCTACAGACATTCTGCGATGCTCTTGATTATTAGCTGCGAAATGCTTTAATGACGTTCCAATGCCTTGACTTTGGACGCCTTTAACATGATTTATAGCCATTTGCGATGATAAATACGGGTCCTCTGAAAAATATTCAAAATTTCTTCCGCATAGCGGTGAACGTTTAATATTTGCACCTGGTCCAAGGAGAACACCTACATGTTCAGCCTGACATTCTTCTCCTAATGCAACTCCTACTTCATGTATTAAGTCTTTATTCCATGTACTTGCTAACCCTACTGCTGAAGGGAAACAAGTCGATGGAATACTGTTATAAATCCCTAAGTGATCTGCTCCCTCTGCCTGTTTTCTTAGACCATGTGGTCCATCAGTTACCATAATTGATGGAATCCCTAATCGTTCAATCCCTTTTGTATTCCAAAAGTCTAATCCAGAACATAGACTTGCCTTTTCTTCTAGCGTCATTTCAGAAATGATTTTCTTAATATCTCTTTTCATGATAGCCCTCCTAAAAAACATATAAGTAAACGCTTTCTTAATGATATTATAGTTATTATCTTTCAGATATTATGGTATATTTTTTAGACTACTTGTAAAAATTTTAGCTGTTTTTTAAAGAATAGAGGTTAAAATAATGAATTGCTCCAAACGAGAAGATCTATATTATATTTGTAAGCTAGTCTTTGATCTACATAAAACACCTATCTATTTTCTTACTAACAAAGGAGATTTAGTATTTGAAATCTCGTCCAATATTCTGCATAACCCTATGTATTCTTCCAAAGAGGCAATACTGAATGAACTATATAAGGAACAGCCTTCCTATACTTTTCCGTCACTAGTAGAGACCGCCTTTCTCGAAAACTTTTTCGCAATTCATCTGCGTTTGAACGACCAAATTAGTGGGAATATAATTGTTGGACCAGTCCTTTATTCCAGGCTATCAGAAACATCAATTAATGGCATTGTTAATGATCTTCAACTAAAAATAAACAAAGAAGAAATGATTCGATATTATCGTTCTCTACCCGTATTAAATAATATGAGTTTTTTAAATGTAAGTTTAGTGCTTTATTACATGCTATATCAGAAACAGTTGGACATAGCTGATATACTGCAGAAAAACATGCTAATAAAAAAGGCGGAATTCGAAATTGAACAGCCTGATGTACATATATCAGAGCAACGACAAAGTACATTAACTCATATCGATCCACTAGCCGAGAGGAAAATATTTGAATGTATTAAGCAAGGGAAAAAGGAGGAGTTAATTAAAAATCTAAGGAGATTACCTGAATCAGGAGAACTTGGGGTGTTATCAAAGACAAGTCACCTGCGAAGCCAAAAGAATTCTGCCATTGCAGCTATTACACTTGCAACTAGATCTGCTATTGAAGGCGGAGTTTTCCCTGAAATCGCATATACTATTAGTGATTTATTTATACAAAAACTCGAAGAAATACATAAAAATGAAGCAATACCCCCTTTTTTAGAGAATGCTTTACTTGAGTTTGCAGAACGTGTCAAAAATAGTACAATGCAGCAACATTCAAAACATATACACGTATGTCAAAATTATATATTCACTCATCTTTATGGTGATATTACACTAAATATCCTTGCAGAAATAGTCACATTAAACCCTAGTTATTTATCTTCCCTTTTCAAAAAAGAAGTTGGAATTTCTTTAAATGAATATATTCAGCGTGCGAAAGTCGATGAGTCAAAAAAGTTAATGACATATACGAGACATTCTATATCCGAAATTTCTACATTACTAAATTTTCACGACCAAAGTCATTTTACAAAGGTATTTAAAAAACATACTGGTATTTCGCCTAAACAATTTAAAAATGGATGCAGTTATTAGTTATCCTTCGTTCCGTCAATAGATTTAATTTGTTGCTTTACATTCCTAATACATATACTTTATAAAGCGAAAACATTAATATGTAGTACATTAATTGAAATAGATGAATGCTAAACATAATTCACATTCTTCATAACTCCTGATTATAATCCAAATTTGGAAGAATAGAGGCTTTTTTATATACAAATAATAAGCCTCAAGGAGTTGTTGACATGCATTTCATATTAAATATGTTAGGGATTTTTGTTGTAATATTAATCGTCTTCCTTTGTTCGCCTAATAAAAGAAAAATAAAATGGAGACCAATCGTTATTCTAATCATATTGGAGCTTTTTATTACGTGGTTTATGTTAGGCACCAAATTGGGCAGTATTATCATTAATAAAATTGCGTCATTTTTCAGTTGGCTACTATCGTGCGCGAATGAAGGTATTCGTTTTGCATTTCCTTCAGCTATGGAAAATCAAACAGTTGATTTCTTCTTTAGCGCCTTACTTCCTATCATTTTTGTTATCACTTTCTTTGATATTCTTTCGTATTTTGGAATCTTAACTTGGATTATCGATAAAGTTGGTGCAATCATTTCAAAGATTTCTCGTTTACCAAAGTTAGAAAGCTTCTTTTCCATTCAAATGATGTTTTTAGGAAATACGGAAGCACTTGCAGTTGTTCGTGATCAATTATCTGTGTTAAAAGAAAATCGTTTGTTGACTTTTGGAATTATGAGTATGAGTAGTGTTAGCGGATCCATTCTTGGTGCTTATCTATCAATGGTTCCAGCAACATATATTTTCAGCGCTATTCCTTTAAACTGTATTAACGCATTAATTTTAGCGAATGTTTTAAATCCTATTGAAGTTACGAAAGAAGAAGATGTTGTTTATAAACCTTCAAAAAATGAAAAAAAAGATTTCTTTTCTACTATTTCAAACAGCATGTTAGTCGGAATGAATATGGTAATCGTTATTTTAGCTATGGTAATTGGATATGTAGCTTTAACAGCATGTTTAAATGGTATTTTAAGCTTTTTTGTAGCAGGTTTAACAATTCAAAAAATCTTCTCCATTATCTTTAGCCCCTTTGCTTTTTTACTCGGTTTAACAGGTAAAGATGCTATGTATGTAGCTGAATTAATGGGAATCAAAATCACAACGAATGAATTTGTTGCCATGATGGATTTAAAATCAAACTTAAAGTCTTTACAACCGCATACGATTGCTGTTGCAACTACATTTCTAGCCTCTTTTGCTAACTTTAGTACAGTAGGTATGATATACGGAACTTACAATTCATTATTTGGCGGAGAAAAATCATCAATAATCGGTAAAAATGTTTGGAAGCTTCTTGTTAGCGGAATGGCTGTTTCCTTGTTAAGTGCTATGCTCGTGGGGCTTTTTGTGTGGTAAATCAATACTTATAATAACGAAAGACACCTAAATGAAATTGGGTGTCTTTCGTTATTATTTCACTTTTTCTTTTATAATTTTTATCCCCGAATCTGTCCATTCCCACGAATCACATATTTTGTAGAAGTTAATGCAGGAAGCCCCATTGGTCCCCTTACGTGTAGCTTTTGCGTACTGATGCCAATTTCTGCGCCAAATCCGAATTCAGATCCATCCGTAAAACGAGTCGATGCATTATGATAAAGTGCTGCGGCATCAACGGATGTGAAAAACTTGCTGACGTTTTCCTCGTTTTCTGAAATAATCGCTTCAGAATGCATAGATCCATACGTATTTATGTGATGAATCGCTTCTTCTACTGTAGAAACGACTTTAACTGCTAGCGTGAGAGATAAAAACTCAGTTTCCCAATCCTCTTCTGAAGCGAATGCAATAGAAGAATCAATTGCCAATGCTTTCTTATCACCACGTAGCTCCACGCCTCTTTCCTTCAAGGAAGAAAACCGCTCGCTACCAAATTGCTGCGCCCACTTTTCATGAAGTATAATCGTTTCAATTGCATTACATACAGATGGACGCTGCGTTTTTGCATTTATAATAATATTAAATGCCATTTGTTTATCCGCTGTTTCATCAATGAAAATATGACAATTTCCCGCACCTGTTTCAAGTACTGGAACAGACGCTTCTCTTACTACAGTATCGATTAATTGCTTGCCACCTCTTGGGATAAGAACATCCAAGTAGTCATTTAATGTAAATAACTGCTTCGCGCTATCTCGCGTCGTATCTTCTATGAGCTGTACACTTTCTTGAGGCAAGCTCGTTTGTTTGAGCGCTCGGTGAATTACAGCAACGATCGCTTTATTAGAATGGATAGCGGAAGAACTACCACGCAATATGACTGCATTTCCTGTTTTCAAACAAATTGTAGCAGCATCTACTGTCACATTCGGCCTTGCCTCGTAAATCATCCCGACAACACCAAGTGGTACTCGCATCTCCTGAATAGATAGTCCATTTGGTCTTTCCCATGCACTTACACATTCCCCAACAGGATCACGTAAATCAATTAGCTGCTTAATTCCCTCAGTCATATCAATGATACGTTGTTCATTCAGCATAAGACGATCAAGGAGTGACTCAGAAAATCCTTTTGCCTTACCTTCTTCAATATCCCGTTTGTTTTCCTCTACAATATAAGCTGTTTCTACTATCAACTGATCAGCAATTGCGGTAAGTGCTTCATTTTTTTGATTTGTAGATGTAAGCACAAGTTCTCTAGCAACTTCTTTCGCTTTTTTCCCCTTTGCCAACACTTCATTCATTTTTATTTCCTCCTTTTTAAAGGTTAATCAGTATATTATTTGAGAACCATTTAACACGAGTATCTAAAACTTACCTGCCCATTCAAATTTGCGTGCTCTCTTTTCTTAAAATGAAACCCAATGATCTCTATGGATGACTTCATAATTATGCCTTTCGCCTCTTGCTTGAATATCTTGGCTTTGCATACCTTTTAAATTCCTTAGTTCCTCCGCGCTATATGTGCATTGTCCTTTTCCTATTACGCGCCCTTGTTGCGTAATTACTTCCACGACTTCACCCACTTGGAAAAATCCTGACACATTTGTAACACCAGCAGGAAGAAGGCTCTTTCCATGTTGAATGATAGCAGTAGCTGCCCCGGCATCTACTTCAATTTGACCGCTAACAAGCGAATGCAAGGCGATCCATTGCTTGTTCATTTTAATTACTTTTTGAGGAGCATTACCGATATACGTTCCATCACCTTTGCCCTTCAAAACATCTAAAAACTTTTCCTGTCCACGTCCTGTTCCGATAAATACACTCACTCCAAGAGATAGTGCCGTCTTTGCAGCATCGATTTTTGATTTCATACCGCCAGTCCCAAGTTTTGAACCAGCATCTCCAGCAAGAGAAGCGATTTCTTCCGTAACTTCAGGAAGAAAATAATATTTTTTCGCATCCGTATTTTTTTGAGGATTTTTGTCATATAAACCGTTCACATCCGTAAAAATCATAAGCATATCTGCCGACACAAGTCCGCTTACTAAAGCTGACAGCATATCATTATCACCGAACGTCAGCTCCTCTAAAGAAATGGAATCATTTTCATTGATGATAGGAAGAGCGGAACGGTTTAGTAGCTCTCCTAAAGTAGCGTACGCGTTACTGTATTGTTCTTTTCTAGAAAAATCACTTCTCGTTAATAAAAGTTGTGCAGTAACAATATCATATTTACGGAACTCCTCTGTGTACGCCTGCATTAATAAACTTTGTCCGACAGCTGCTGCAGCCTGTTTCCCTTTAGTTGTCACTGGTCTGCTAGGATACCCAAGAGCAGAAAAACCTGCTGCGACGGCTCCAGATGTAATTAACAAAACTTCATGCCCTTCCTGTTTCAGTCGTGCCAATGCGGCAACGTGATCTGAAAGTTGTTCTTTAGAAATGCCTCCATGACTATCTGCCAAGGAACTACTCCCTATCTTTACAACAATTCGTTGTTTTTTCACTTTTGTAACCCCCAAGTCTAAAATCAAAGTTTTTATACATTACACTTCTATTCATTCAGTTTGCAGCTATATTTATTCTCATCCATGCTGCCCTGTAGTATGAAAGAGCAAAATAAAAATGACCGCTTCGCCCTTAATAAAATAATAAGGACGAAACGGTCACTGTTCCGCGGTACCACCTTGATTGATATACATAGATATCCACTTGACGCCTATAACGCAGGCGAACGCCTAAACTTTCATTTAAGACTCAGGGATAGGTTCGATACATTCTATACGAGGAATCTTTCAGCCGGTGAATTCCACTCTCTTTCGTAAGAAGACATATGTACTAATTCCCTTCAACGATTTTCGATCTGATTTTTTTATATTATGCGATATAGTTCGATTCGGTGTCAAGAGGTGTTTTTAAAAATAAATAGAGCCGCAAGTTACTTGTATGAAATTATCGCCCTACTGAATGAAAATAAAAATTGATATAAGTTTAACTCATATTCATAAGCATAAAACCTTAAATTATAGTGTATATATTTACATAATGTCGAATATAATTAATTTTTATCTTTTAGTGTTGCAAAAAGGAATATATTCTCTTAGAATGTTTCTTTATATTGCACAGGGATGTTATTCTTATTCTAAGATAATAATATCAAACCGATATAATTAATTATAAAAGGAGCAAGATCGAGTTATTATGAACAAACAAATTGGATTCATCGGATGCGGAAATATGGGGATGGCTATAATTGGCGGTATGATAAACAATAATATAGTATCTTCAAATAAAATCATGTGTTCAGATTTGAACACTATGAATTTAAAAAATGCTAGTGAAAAATACGGGATAACTACAACTACTGACAACAATGAAGTAGCTAAAAATGCTGATATTTTAATTTTATCAATCAAACCAGACTTATACTCCTCCGTAATTAATGAAATAAAAGAAGTAATCAAAAACGACGTTATCGTCGTAACAATCGCTGCAGGGAAAAGCATTAATAGTACTGAAGATGCCTTTGATAAAAAATTAAAGGTTGTGAGAGTAATGCCTAATACTCCTGCTCTTGTTGGAGAAGGAATGTCTGCTTTATGCCCTAACGAAATGGTTACAGAAAAAGATTTAGAAGA
>Ga0114954_1000571_pt1 | contig 11727 bp, 10 predicted proteins | sample Porto_4metaG_FD_87299 | JGI IMG/M metagenome (GOLD analysis project Ga0114954, IMG submission 87299) | Marine algal microbial communities from Porto, Portugal - Porto_4 metaG | ecosystem: Host-associated > Algae > Red algae > Unclassified | place: Portugal: Porto | collected 2015-02-02
GCAATGGCGGCTTCACGGTCAGCGCGGACCGCGCCTTCGATCGGGTCATCGAAGCCTGTGCTGCACCACGCGACGCTCAGGCCGATACCTGGATCACCGCGGAAATGCGCGCCGCCTATCGTGAACTCCACCGCCACGGGATCGCCCACTCCGTGGAAGTCTGGCGCCAGGGGGCACTCGTGGGGGGGCTCTATGGTCTGGCACTCGGTCCGCTATTCTTTGGCGAATCGATGTTCTCCGTCGCGCCTGACGCCTCCAAGGTAGCGCTCGTTCATCTGGCAAGGGCCATGGCCGCCGGCAGCGGCCGCCTGATCGACTGCCAGATGCATACCCCGCACCTGGAAAGTCTCGGCGCTAGAGGTATCGCCCGACGCGAATTCATCGACTATCTTGATACACACTTGACGGGACACGACGACGCCGCGCCGATGGCACCGACATGGTCCTTCGACACCCTGGGCGACGAGACTCGCAGTGACGCACCAGGCCCGCTGTCGCCACCTTCCTCGACCTGATTCACGGTCACCCCTCCGCTGCCATGGGCCTGCGTCCACGGAATCAGCACAAGGGATCAGTGAAAGGGACAGCGAAAGAGGGTAGTGAAAAGGAAGCAGTGAAAGGGGACAGTGAATGCGTTCAGCGAAAGGATCACTGCATCGCCCCACTCGATACGGGTCGCGAGCGACCGAGCCCTCGCGCCCCCGCGAAGTATGCTCGCTTTCCACACCTGTCGGACCGGCAACGGGATCGCCCACACGCAATAGGAGACGGCAGCCTTGAGCAGCAATACCCCGCGGCAGCCGGTGCGCGATCTGCGCTTCTTCCTCACGGTGCCACATGCCTGCAGCTACTTGCCCGACCGCGAGGCAACCACTCTGTTCCTGGATCCCAAGGAGTCGCCGGGACAAGGTGTCTATGACGCCCTGACGCTGCTCGGTTTTCGGCGCAGTGGCCAGCATCTCTATCGCCCGCACTGCGAAGGCTGCAACGCCTGCTTATCCGTGCGCATTCCGGTGGCCGAGTTCACTCCCAACCGTACCCAGCGCCGCCTGGCAAAGCGCAACGCCGACCTGACGGTGACCGTATGCCCGGCCCTGTTCAAGGCGGAGCACTACGACCTCTACGCCCGCTATATCTGCACTCGTCACCATGACGGCGATATGTTCCCGCCAAGCCACGAACAATACCGCACCTTCCTGAGCCTGGACCAACCCTATGCAAGGCTCCTTGAGCTGCGCCTGGACGGCCAGCTCGTCGCCGTTTCAGCCTTCGATGAACTGCACCACGGCTTATCGGCCATCTATACCTTCTTCGATCCCGCAGATGCGTTCGAGCGTCGTTCACTCGGCACCCAGGCGGTCCTGACACTGATCGCCCGCGCTGCTGCCCAGGGGCTGCCTCATCTGTATCTGGGCTACTGGATCGAACACTGCCGCAAGATGAGCTACAAGCAGGCGTTCCAGCCGCTGGAGCGCCTCGATGGACGTCAATGGCGCCGCCTTATTCCCTTCTGAGCCTGACGTTTCTCTGCATTTTCCCGACAAACCCCAGCGACTTCATCCATCTCCTTTGCCATCTGGCCCGGCATACGGCAGAATATCGCGCTATCCTAACGACACAGGCGGAACCTACCGCCATCTGCTGTCGGGATTTTTTCGACTTCATCAGCGAGGATTCGCCTATATGGCACGCGAAGACCATATCGAAATGGAAGGCGTCGTCGTCGATACCCTTCCCAATACCATGTTCCGCGTCGAGCTGGAAAACGGCCACGTGGTCACCGCTCATATCTCCGGCAAGATGCGCAAGAACTACATCCGCATTCTCACCGGTGATAAGGTCAAGGTCGAGCTGACCCCTTACGATCTGTCCAAGGGTCGTATCGTCTACCGCTCGCGCTGAGCGGACGGCAACTGCGCCACGCGCAGAGCGCCACGTCATCGGCCCCAAGCGCCCTGTGCGGCGCGCCCCGCCCCGCCGGTGATCCAGATCTACGAAGACGCAAGACCTTGCCCTGCTGCTCGCGTTGCAGGGCGGTGCTGCTTGCGTTTTTCTGTGCCTGGCCCATCGCATAACTGGCGCACGGCCGATCCCCATCGCTCAGGCACTGACCTACTGCCCAGCGCCGGCCAGCAGCCCGCGCCGATCGCCACCGGAATCTCGGCGTTGACCGCCCCCTCCCCCGAAACAGGCCCGACTCGCGACATCGCACGACCGGACAACTCGACATCGGCGTCGACGGCGCCAGCAGGCGCTGACGAACAACTCGACATCGGCGTCAACGACGTCACCAGGCGCTGCCTGACAACTCGACATTGGCGTCAACGGCATCACCAGGCGCAAACGACGACGCCCCGTCAAAAACGGGGCGTCGTGCCTTGCTCACTCCGGCTGAGCCTTCTGTCACAGAAGTCTTGCCTAGCCGGTTCCTCGACCGAATACGGAAACGCTCTTCCCGGCTCGCCGGTCAAGGCGCGTCGGCAAGCTCCACGTCGGTGGACAGATGAAGCTCGCCGTTCTCGAGGCGAACATGTACCAGACCACCATGCTCGGACAGATCACCAAACAGGATCATCTCCGCCAATGGCTTCTTGAGCTTTTCCTGAATCAGACGCGCCATCGGGCGTGCCCCCATGTCCGGGTCATAGCCAGCCGTGGCGAGCCAATCCCGCGCTTCGTCGTCGACCTCGAGCTGGACGCGCTTCTCGTCGAGCTGTGCCTGCAGCTCTACCAGGAACTTGTCGACCACGTTGCGTACGACCGGCATCGGCAGCGCATGGAACTGAATGATGCCATCCAGGCGGTTGCGGAACTCCGGTGTAAAGGTCTTGCGAATGACCTCCATGGCATCGGTGGAATGGTCCTGGGTCTGAAAACCGATCGAGCGCCGCGAGGCCAACTCGACCCCGGCGTTGGAGGTCATGATCAGAATAACGTGGCGGAAGTCGGCTTCACGACCGTTGTTGTCGGTCAGGCGGCCGTGATCCATGACCTGCAGTAGCAGGTTGAAGACCTCGGGGTGGGCCTTCTCGATCTCATCGAGCAGCAGCACACAATGCGGTTGCTTGGTGATGGCTTCGGTCAGGAGTCCGCCCTGGTCGTAGCCGACATAGCCGGGAGGCGCACCGATCAAGCGCGACACGGTGTGCCGCTCCATGTACTCGGACATGTCGAAGCGCAGCAGTTCGATCCCCATGATATGGGCCAGCTGGCGCGCGACTTCGGTCTTGCCGACACCGGTTGGCCCGGCAAACAGGAAACTGCCCACCGGCTTGTCCGGCGACTTGAGCCCGGCCCGCGACAGCTTGATCGCCGCCGACAGACCATCGATGGCTTCGTCCTGTCCGAACACCAGCATCTTCAGATCGCGATCGAGGTTCTCGAGCAACTTGCGATCGGAGCTCGAAACGCTCTTCGGCGGAATCCGGGCGATGGAGGCCACCACTGCCTCGACCTGATCCACATCGATGGTATCGACGCGCATCTCCGGCGGCAGCAGGCGCTGGTGAGCACCGGCCTCGTCGATCACGTCGATCGCCTTGTCCGGCAGGAAGCGGTCGTTGATGTATCGGTCGGCCAGCCGCGCCGCCGTGTCGAGCGCCGCGTCGGTGTACTTGAGCTGGTGGTGCTCCTCGAAGCGCGAACGCAGCCCCTTGAGGATACGAATCGAGTCTTCCACCGACGGCGCCATCACATCGACTTTCTGGAAACGGCGGGCCAGGGCACGGTCCTTCTCGAAGATGCCGCGAAATTCCTGAAAGGTGGTGGAGCCGATGCAACGTAGCTCGCCGGAAGACAGCAGCGGCTTGAGCAGGTTAGAGGCATCCATCACACCGCCGGACGCCGCGCCCGCACCGATCACGGTGTGAATCTCGTCGATGAACAAGATCGCATTGGGCAGCTTGCGCAGCTCCGCGAGCAGACTCTTGAGCCGCTTCTCGAAATCGCCCCGATACTTGGTACCCGCGAGCAACGCGCCCATGTCCAGCGAATAGACCACGGCATCGCCAATGACGTCAGGCACGTCTTCCTCGACGATACGCTTGGCCAGCCCTTCGGCGATGGCGGTCTTGCCGACGCCGGCCTCACCCACCAGCAACGGGTTGTTCTTGCGCCGCCGAGCCAGGATCTGCACCACTCGCTCGAGCTCGGAATCGCGCCCGATCAACGGATCGATCTTGCCCATGCGAGCCTGCTCATTGAGGTTGGTGGCGAACCCGGTCAGCGGGTTGCCGCCGGCCTCGCTGCCGCTCTCCTCGGCATCCTCCGCCTCATGGGCGTTGGAGGCAGGACTTTGGCCGTGGCCTGAGACCTTGGAGATGCCATGGGCGATGTAGTTGACCGCATCGACTCGCGCAACATTCTGCTGCTTGAGGAAGTACACCGCCTGACTTTCCTGCTCGGAGAAGATCGCGACGAGCACGTTGGCGCCGGTGACCTCGCTCTTGCCGGACGACTGAACGTGGAAGACCGCTCGCTGGAGCACACGCTGAAACCCCAGCGTCGGCTGCGTCTCACGATCGGTCTGATCCTCGGGGATCAGCGGCGTCGTTGAATTGATAAAATCCTGCAGGTCGGACCGCAGCTTGTCGAGATTGGCCCCACAGGCACGCAGCACGTCTGATGCGGAAGCATTATCCAAAAGCGCCAGCAGCAGGTGCTCCACGGTCATGAACTCGTGGCGCTTGGAGCGTGCCACGGTAAACGCCGTGTTCAGGGTCAGTTCAAGTTCTTTGCTCAGCATGGCAGTCCCCTTCTCGCCGCATAGGGCTTGCATCGGATCTTTTGTGGTCCGGCATCATCAACATCGGGTACAAACGCCACCGTTGCAAGTTCTTCGTCAACGCTGGCGCGATGCAACAGCTTTCACTGCCGCGCCACGGGTTAGTCCGCCGTCTCGATATCGCTGAGTAGCGGGTGTTCGCACTCCCGGGCGTACTCGTTTACCTGGTGACTCTTGGTTTCCGCAATGTCGCGGGTAAAGACGCCGCAGATGGCCTTTCCATGGCTGTGGACCGTCAGCATGATCTGCACCGCGGTCTCACTATCCATGTGAAAGAACGTCTGTAGCACCTCTACAACGAACTCCATTGGGGTAAAGTCGTCATTATGCAAGACAACCTTATACATCGGCGGCTGCGCGAGCTCGGGGTCGGCCTGCTGAGTCGCTACATCCCCCTCTTCCTCTGCGGGTCCGGGCGGGCGCGTCATGCCCGCGATCATCGGGGCCGGGCCCTTCACCGGGTCGCGTACACAATCCATCAACATAAGCCTCACACTGTCAGAAAATGTGCCGCCCCGGCATGTCGGTGACATCGACCATTGGACGCCGGTGACGCGGCAGGGTTCAGTCACCCTCCCTATTATCGGGCCATTCGCGCCCGCTTTCACGCAAAAAGGCCCCCGTCCGCGAACGGACGAGGGCCCCTACCGGCGCGACGCTTACATGTTGTCGGCGATAGCCTGCCCAAACTCGGAGCACTTCAGCAGCTTGGCATCGTCCATCAGACGGTGGAAGTCGTAGGTGACCTCGCCCTTGCTGATGGCCTTCTCGGTGCCCTTGAGCACCAGATCGGCGGCCTCGACCCACCCCATGTGACGCAGCATCATCTCGGCGGAGAGAATCAGCGAGCCCGGATTGACCTTGTCCTGGCCGGCGTACTTCGGCGCGGTGCCGTGAGTCGCCTCGAACATCGCGGTCGTGTCGGAGATGTTGGCGCCCGGCGCGATGCCGATGCCACCGACTTCCGCCGCCAGGGCGTCGGACAGGTAGTCACCGTTAAGGTTGAGGGTGGCAATGACGTCATACTCTGCCGGGCGCAGCAGAATCTGCTGCAGCATGGCGTCGGCGATCACGTCCTTGACCACGATGTCCTTGCCGGTCTTCGGGTTCTTGAAGGTCATCCACGGGCCACCGTCGAGCAGCTCGGCGCCGAACTCTTCCTTGGCGAGCTCGTAGCCCCAATCCTTGAAGGAGCCTTCGGTGAACTTCATGATATTACCCTTGTGCACCAGGGTCAGCGACTCGCGGTCGTTGTCCACGGTGTACTGCAGGGCCTGACGCACCAGGCGCTTGGTTCCTTCGACGGACACCGGCTTGACACCGATACCGCAGTTCTCCGGGAAGCGGATGTTGGTGACGCCCATCTCTTCGCGCAGGAACTTGATGACCTTGTCGGCGTCGGGCGTACCGGCCTTCCACTCGATGCCGGCATAGATGTCTTCGGAGTTTTCGCGGAAGATGACCATGTCCACGTCGCCCGGCTTCTTCACAGGGCTCGGCACGCCTTCGAACCAACGTACCGGACGCTGGCAGACGTACAGGTCAAGCTTCTGACGCAGCGCCACGTTCAGGGAGCGGATACCACCGCCCACCGGCGTGGTCAGCGGACCCTTGATGGAGACGATGTACTCTTGTACCGCCTGCAGGGTTTCTTCCGGCAGCCAGGTGTCGGCGTCGTAGACCTGCGTCGCCTTTTCACCGGCGTAGACTTCCATCCAGTGGATCTTGCGCTCGCCGTTGTAAGCCTTCTGTACGGCGGCGTCGATGGCGATTTTCATCGCCGGCGTCACGTCGACACCGATGCCATCACCCTCGATAAACGGGATAATCGGCTGATTCGGCACGTTGAGGCTGTTGTCGGCGTTGGCAGTGATCTTTTCGCCGCCTTCTGGGACGACAATTTTCTGGAAACCCATTGAGAACTCCCCTGTCTGGTCTGTTCAGTGGAGCGCGGAGTATAGCATCACGGCCCGCGCCCGGAGTAGGCTTTGTCGACAATCTTCTCGTCAACCCGTTTTCATCCTTCGGTCTCGCCGCTCATGAGCCAGCTCTACCTGCTACACAAGCCTTACCGTATGCTCTCCCAGTTCACCGACAGCGAGGGCCGAGCGACCCTGGCCGAGGTCATCGACCGCCCCGGCATCTACCCGGCCGGACGCCTCGACTATGACTCCGAAGGCCTGCTGCTGCTGTCCGACGATGGGGAGCTGATTCATCGCATCAGCCACCCCCGCTACAAGCAGTCCAAGACCTATCGTGTGCTGGTCGAAGGCCAACCGAGCGACGCCGCCTTGAACGCGTTGCGCGAAGGCGTCACGCTGAAGGACGGCCCCACGCGCCCGGCCAAGGTGCGACGTCTGTCAGACAGCGGGTTGGCGGAACGGGTTCCGCCACTGGATCCGAAGCGCCACCCAAGCACATGCTGGCTGGAGCTCACGATCAGCGAAGGCCGCAATCGCCAGGTGAGGCGCATGACGGCCCACGTCGGCCACCCGACATTACGCCTGGTGCGAGTTGCCATCGGCCCGTGGCGGCTGGATGACCTCGCCCCCGGACAGTGGCGACACCAGACCCTGCACGCGCCCAAGCGCGCGGATTCGCGTCCATCACACCGTTCGAGGAAACGCCGATGACTCGCTGGACCCCTCTAGTGACCGTGGCCACGGTGGTCGAACGCGCCGGCCGCTTCCTGATGGTGGAAGAGGACCGTGGCGGCCCCTATACGTTGTTCAATCAACCCGCCGGGCACCTGGAACCCGGTGAGCGCGTGCGTGATGGCGCGCTGCGAGAAGTCGAGGAAGAGACCGCCTGGCGAGTCGGTATCACCGACTACCTGGGGCTCTATGTCTACCACGCGCCGGACGGCAAGACCTTCCATAGCCATGCTTTTTTCGGCATGGCCCTGGCTCACCTCGGCAACGACCTGGACCGAGACATCCTGGCCATTCACTGGCTGACGCTGGAGGAGATCGAGGCGCTCGAACGCGACGGGCGCCTACGCAGCCCACTGGTACTCAGGCGAATCCGCGATGCCCTGGCCGGCAAGACCTTTCCCATGGAGGTCATCCGCGAGCGTTGAGCGTTGCGGTCCGATCAGACCAGGCGCCCCCGCCTCACCCGGCACTCCAGCCGTCGTCCGGGCTCCTGGCGTCGACCGCGCCGGCCGGCAGCCTCTCAGCGCAGGCTAGCGGCCTGCTGCGGCGAGGGCTTCGGTTCCTGGCGCCGAATCGTGTATAATCCCCGCCCATTTAGTGGTCATTGTCCGGGGACGCCGAAAACGCCTGCTGCCCTCTGCATTGAAACGCCCGCGGGCTTCTGCGTTGACGCCTGCCTTGGCGCCGACGATGCGGGGCAGCTCGCGGCTACTCGCGCCAGGCCTTGACCACGCCAAGCATCCGCCAAATCACCAAGGCGAGTCGATACGACTGCCACCATTTCGAGAGTTGCCATGTCTGCGCCCACCGGCAAGGTCATCGTCGGTATGTCCGGCGGTGTCGACTCCTCCGTTTCCGCCCTCCGCCTGATCGAACAGGGGTATCAGGTAGAGGGCCTGTTCATGAAGAACTGGGACGAGGACGACGGCACCGAATACTGCACCGCCATGGACGACCTGGCGGATGCCCAGGCCGTGTGCGACAAGCTTGATATCCCGCTGTACACCGCCAACTTCGCCGCCGAGTACTGGGATAACGTGTTCGAGCATTTTCTGGCCGAGTACAAGGCCGGGCGCACGCCGAATCCGGACATCCTCTGCAACCGCGAAATCAAGTTCAAGGTCTTCCTGGACTACGCCGAAATGCTCGGCGCCGACCTGATAGCGACGGGGCACTATGTCCGCGGCGGCCAACGCGACGGCCACGCCCGCTTGCTCAAGGGGCACGATGCCAACAAGGACCAGAGCTACTTTCTGCACGCGGTGCCCGAGGCGGCGATTGCACGCACCCTGTTTCCCGTCGGCGAGATCGAGAAGCCCGAAGTCCGCGCGATTGCCGAGGCCCATGGCCTGATCACGGCCAAGAAGAAAGACTCGACCGGCATCTGCTTCATCGGCGAACGCCGCTTTTCCGACTTCCTCCAGCAGTACCTGCCGGCCCAACCCGGCACCATCGAGACCCCGGACGGCGACGTCATCGGTGACCACATGGGCCTGATGTACTACACCCTGGGGCAACGCCAGGGGCTCGGCATCGGAGGACTCGCCGACTACTCCGAAGATCCGTGGTACGTCGCCGGCAAGGACCTCGAGCGCAACGTGCTGATCGCCGTGCAGGGCAAGCACCATCCGCTGCTCTATTCCGACAGCCTGGCCACCGAAGCCATGGACTGGGTCGCCGGCAGTGCGCCGCTGGCCGAGGGACGCTTCACCGCCAAGACACGTTATCGTCAGAGCGATGTGGCCTGCAGCATGCGTACCCGTGCCGATGGCGGCGTAGAGGTTCACTTCGACGAGCCCCAGCGTGCGGTCACCCCGGGACAATCGCTGGTCCTCTACGATGGCGACATCTGCCTCGGTGGCGGCGTGATCCGAACCACCTGGAATGCACAGGAGCTGGCGGCATGAACGACTCGATTCCGATCCATCGTGCACCGGACTCCCCCGGCGCTCGTCAGGCCATCGCCTTGGCCGGCGTGTTCCAGGCCGCCCACCTGGTCGATGAACTGGCACGCACCGGGCAGGTCGATTCACGTGCCTGGGAAACCCAGATCAACGCCACTCTCGAGACCAATCCGCCGTCCTTCGAAGCCATCTACGGCGGCCACCCGAACAACCTGCGCCTTGGCCTCGATACGCTCGAGGCGGTGCTCGGACGGCGCCAAGCCAACCCCGTGGTGATGCGCTACGGCTTCAGCTTGATGCTGATCATGAACAAGCTGCGCACCGACACCGCCATGCTCGACGACCTCGGTCGCCATCTCACGCGTATCCAGGGCCAGGCCGAGCACTTCGGCAACACCCATGAAAACGTCGTGGCGAGCCTCGGCGAGGCCTATCAGCAGACCCTCTCGACGTTCAAGAATCGGATCGTCGTTCAGGGCGACCCCTCCCTGCTGCAGAGCCGCATGATGCCGGAGCGGGTGCGCGCCTGCCTGCTGTCCGGTGTGCGCTTCGGCCTGCTGTGGCACCAGCAGGGCGGCCGTCGCTGGAAGCTGATCTTCCAGCGTGGCGCCATGAAGCGCGCCCTGGATGATCTCTGACTCGATCCCGGGTGTCGCCACCAGGCGGCACCCAACGCGATACCGTTACCCGACTGACTTCCTGACACTGACCGCCGGAACCCACGCCATGCAACTCTCCGCTCTCACCGCCCTCTCTCCCGTCGATGGCCGTTACGGCGCCAAAGCCGAATCCCTGCGTGAACACTTCAGCGAGTTCGGCCTGATTCGCGCCCGCGTGATCGTCGAAGTGCGCTGGCTGGAGCGCCTCGCCGCGCACCCGCAGATTACGGAAGTTCCGCCGCTATCGGCCGACGCCAGCGCCTTTCTCGCTCGCCTTATCGGCGACTTTTCCGAGGCCGACGCGGCACGAATCAAGGACATCGAGCGCACGACCAACCACGACGTCAAGGCGGTCGAGTACTTCCTCAAGGAAGCCATCGCCGACCACGCCGAGCTTCACGCGGTCAGCGAGTTTGTCCACTTCGCCTGCACCAGCGAAGACATCAACAACCTGTCCTACGGCGTGATGCTGCGCGACGGCCTGGATGCCCTGCTGCCGACCCTGCGGCAGGTCGAGCGTGAGATTGCCCGATTGGCCAGCGAGCACGCCGAGGTGCCGATGCTGTCGCGCACCCACGGCCAGACCGCGAGCCCCACCACGCTCGGCAAGGAAATGGCCAATGTCGCCTACCGCCTCGGCCGTCAGCTCAAGCAGATCGAGAGCGCCGAGATCCTCGGCAAGATCAACGGCGCCGTGGGCAACTACAACGCCCACCTGACCACCTATCCGGAGATCGACTGGCAGGCCAACGCCCAGACCTTCGTCGAAGGACTCGGTCTGACCTTCAACCCCTATACCACCCAGATCGAACCCCACGACTACATCGCCGAGCTGTTCGACGCGGTGTGCCGCTTCAATACCATCCTGATCGACTTCGACCGCGATGTATGGGGCTACATCTCGCTGGGCTACTTCAAGCAGCGCACCGTCGCCGGCGAGATCGGCTCGTCGACAATGCCGCATAAGGTCAACCCGATCGACTTCGAGAACTCCGAGGGCAACCTGGGCCTGGCCAACGCGATCCTGGCACACCTCGCCCAGAAGCTGCCGATCTCTCGCTGGCAGCGCGATTTGACCGACTCCACGGTGCTCAGAAACCTCGGTGTCGGCCTGGCGTACGGCCTGATCGCTTACCAGGCCGCGCTCAAGGGCATCAGCAAGCTGGAAGCCAACCCGGTGCGCCTGGCCGATGACCTGGACGCCAGTTGGGAGGTGCTCGCCGAGCCGATCCAGACCGTGATGCGTCGCTACGGCATCGAGAAGCCCTACGAGAAGCTCAAGGAGCTGACCCGCGGCAAGCGCATCGATCAGGCCGGCTTCGCCGCCTTCATCGACACCCTGGACCTGCCTGACGCGGTGAAGACCGAGCTCAAGGCACTGACCCCCGGCAACTACATCGGCAACGCCGTCGAACAGGCCCGTGCGCTGGGCGCAAGCCGCTAGCATTGGAGCCTTGACGCCAGCCCCCGAGCCCGCCGCTAGCGACCGATGAGCCAGGCGAGGGACCTGGCGAGAAGCCTGGCGCAGCAACAAGCCCGCTCGCCGCCGGCGGGCGTGCCCCTCCCTCCGGGTGCCGGCCGCGCGACGCAGCGACGCCTGCCCCCGTGGCCCTCGGATGGGCCGCCGATGATGCAGGGGATGCGTTGGCTTGGATCGCGCCGGTGCGCGTCAAGCCCTGCCTCCCACCCACTTACCCTCAGGGACCCAAGATGGCAACCGATACTCA
>Ga0114954_1000581_pt1 | contig 11571 bp, 9 predicted proteins | sample Porto_4metaG_FD_87299 | JGI IMG/M metagenome (GOLD analysis project Ga0114954, IMG submission 87299) | Marine algal microbial communities from Porto, Portugal - Porto_4 metaG | ecosystem: Host-associated > Algae > Red algae > Unclassified | place: Portugal: Porto | collected 2015-02-02
GAGTGCAGGGCCACCACGGGGACCCGAAAGCGTTGGCGAAAGCGCGACAGTGTCTGGGGGGTCAGGCCGATCTCGGGCACCAGCACCAGCGCCTGACGGCCCTTGGTCACCACCGCTTCGATCAACTGCAGGTAGACCTCGGTCTTGCCGCTGCCGGTGACGCCATGGAGCAGGCAGGGGTGGAAGCGATCGAGCCCTTCGTGAAGTCCCGCGAGGGCGGCGGCCTGTTCGCTGTTCAGGGCCAGCGCCGGGCTCGCCAGCAGGCCAGCCGCCTGGCCAGGGTCGGCCTGGGTCAGGGCTTCTTCGCGGCGCTCCGCGAGGCCCTTGGCCGCCAGGGCGCGTAGCTGCTCACGGGAAAATGACTGCGCCAGGATGGCCTGGGTCACCAGGCCGTGGGGGTGCTGGCGTAGCATGTGCCACAGCTCGGCCTGTTTCGGTGCCCGGGCGACACGGGCGAGGGCGTCATCGCCGCCATCGACGGCGAGCCAGCGCTCGCGCACGCGGGCCTCGAGCGCTCGGCCCTGGCGCAACAGCACCGGCATGGCGTGCATCAGGGTATCGCCCAGGGCGTGCTGGTAGTAGCGCGCGGTGAATCGACACAACCATAGCCAGTCTTCGGGCAGCGGCGCCTTGTCGAGACAGGCATCGATGGGCTTGAGGCGATCCAGGGGCAGGTCGCTGGCGTCGCGGCATTCGATGACCACGCCGACCACCTGGCGCCGGCCGAACGAGACCCTGACGCGCAGGCCGGGGGCCCAGCCATCGTCGGGCTCGGGGCCGGCAGCCAGGTAATCGAACAGGCGTCGTAGCGGTGACGGTATGGCAATGCCCAGCACGCGAGGGGCGTGCAGCGCGGGAGAATCGGGCAATTGGCCTCCGGATTGACTTCTGCTAGAATGCTTCGCCGCTTCTACTCAGGTCGTTGCCTAAGTGGATGGGCCCAAGTGGGTGGTGCAGCCGCCCATGCCTGGGTCTTGGTACCCGGCTCGGGTCACGACAACCGGAGGAGAGAGGCGGAATACCGGCCGGCACGGCTCATGCAATGGGGCTTGCCATCAATGGGGTTTGCCATCGATTGGCTCGCGCTCACAACGGTCAAGACCGTTGGCTGTCAGAGTGTCGTGTCATATCCCCGTATGCGGTGCCTGGCAATGGATCAGGTGGCGGCATACCGCTCAGTGAGGTTCAAGATGAAACAAGGTATCCACCCAGATTACAAGGCGGTCAACGCGACCTGCTCCTGCGGCGCCACTTTCGAAGTCGGTTCTACTTCTGGCCACGACTTCAATCTGGACGTCTGCTCTCAGTGCCATCCGTTCTACACCGGCAAGCAGAAGCAGGCTACCACCGGTGGTCGTGTTGAGCGCTTCAACAAGCGTTTCGGTGCTGCCATCAAGCGTTGATCGCGACAGCGTTTACGCTCTGACGAACCCGCCCCAGTGGCGGGTTCGTTGCGTCTGGGGCGCGGGCGCGGGCGTGCTCCACATGGTCGTGCATCGTGACGGCGGACGCGGGCCTCTACCCGGGGCTTAGGCGTACTTCGGTTGTTGGGCTGGGTTGCCGGGCTGGGTTTCCGGATTCGGCTTTCTGGCTCGGCTTTCTGGCGTAGTTCCCGGGTGCGGCATTCTGACTTCGTTCCTGGGTCCGGCTCTTCACGGCGCGGCTCTTCGCGGTTCGGTGCGAGGGGGCGACCCCGCGCAAACGTCGTCGGGTTCCGGGCACGCCCGGCGGGCCACGGCTACGCTGATAGGATCCGCTGTCGGTCACCTCCAGTGGTGATCGGTGCGTCGGCGTTGCCAAGGGGGCTTTCCTGCGGTGCCCGGGTGCTTTGTCCACGGCGGTCGAGAGAACGCAGTACGATCGAATGCGGCAATGCAACATAAGTTGTCGACAACGTCGCAGAAAATCTTCAAATGCGCGTGCAAAACGCCGAATGTAGGCCAGCATTGAGAAATGGAATGATTTTTTATATTCTGGTGCCACTTTCCTTCAGGATATCCGGACTTTGAGCATGACTGACGCCAAAAAGCAGGCCGCGCTGGACTACCACGCCCTCCCGATTCCCGGCAAGCTCTCCGTCGAGTTGACCAAGCCGACGGCCACCGCCAAGGACCTCGCCCTGGCGTACAGTCCTGGTGTCGCTGAGCCGGTTCGCGAGATCGCCCAGGACCCGGAAAATGCCTATCGTTACACCGGCAAGGGCAACCTGGTGGCGGTCATTTCCGACGGCACCGCCATCCTGGGGCTGGGTAACCTCGGTGCGCTTGCCAGCAAGCCGGTGATGGAAGGCAAGGGGGTGCTGTTCAAGTGCTTCGCCGGGATCAACTCGGTGGATCTCGAGGTCAATGCCGAGAGCCCGCAGGCCTTCATCGACACCGTGGCGCGGATCGCCGACAGCTGGGGCGGCATCAACCTGGAGGATATCAAGGCCCCGGAGTGCTTCGAGATCGAGCAGGCGTTGATTGAGCGTTGCAATATTCCAGTTTTCCATGACGACCAGCACGGCACCGCCATCGTGACCGCGGCGGGCATGCTCAACGCCCTGGACGTCGCCGGCAAGTCGCTGGAGAACGCGCGTATTGTCTGTCTCGGCGCGGGGGCTGCCGCCATTGCCTGCATGAAGCTGCTGGTGGCCTGTGGTGCACGTCCGGAGAACCTGGTCATGCTGGATCGCAAGGGGGTGATCCATACCGGCCGTGAAGACCTCAATCAGCACAAGGCGATGTTTGCCGTCGATACCGACAAGCGCACCCTGACCGATGCCATCGAAGGCGCGGATGTGTTCGTGGGGCTGTCGGGCCCGGGGCTGATGACCGCCGAGCATATTGGTGCCATGGCCAAGAACCCGATCGTGTTCGCCTGCACCAACCCGGATCCCGAGATCAACCCCGATCTCGCCCGAGAGACCCGTCCCGACGTGATCATGGCCACCGGGCGTTCCGATTATCCCAATCAGGTCAACAACGTACTCGGTTTTCCTTTCATCTTCCGCGGCGCCCTCGACGTGCGCGCGACGCGTATCAATGAGGCCATGAAGGTGGCGGCGGTCCACGCGCTGAAGGACCTGGCCCGTGAACCGGTGCCGCAGGCGGTGCTCGACGCCTACGAGTGTGACGAGATGAGCTTCGGACGCGACTACATTATCCCGACACCGGTGGACGTGCGCCTGCTGTCGCGGGTGACGTCGGCGGTGGCCCAGGCGGCGGTGGACTCGGGCGTGGCCCGCAAGCCCTATCCGTCCCATTATCCGCTGACCTCGATCGACGACGTCTACGGCGGCTGATCACCGCCTGCGTCGGTCCTGTCACCGACGCGTTCGTCACCGAGAACACGACAACGCCGACCTGATGGTCGGCGTTGTCGTGTCTTGGTTCGTGAGGCGCTCCGGGTAATGGTGCCGATTGGGGCTGGCCTAGAAGCGATAGCGTAGCGAGGCGGCGGTAATGCGGTCCGTCTTGGCCTCGGCATCCGGGGGTGGATCGGTGTTGTGCTTGATCTCGTGGGACAGGCGCAGCGACAGGTGGGCGTTGATGCGCGTATCGAGCGCCGTCAGCGAGCGCGATGTGGTGTTCTTGCGCGTTTCTTCCACCGAGAGCTCCTGTTCGAGGCTTGCGGTCTCGCTGAACTGCCAGCCGGCTTCCAGGGCGCCGTAGGCAACGGCCAGGCGCTCATCCTCTTCGTTTGGCAGGATGTCGGCACGATAGCCGGGGCCGAGTTCCAGGGTTAATTGGACGCGATCGGTGTCGATCATCTGGCGGCCATAGCCGGTGATGCCGGTGAACTGGTGGTCGTAGCCACTGAACCGGTCTTTTTCCCAGCGGGCGAAGGCGAACAGGTAGTGCGGGCCGTCGAGTTCGCGGCGTTCGCGAAACGACGCCAGATACTGCTCGGCGCTGGTGTCGCTGTTTTCACTCACGTGGCGCACCTCGCCGCGGACACGGTGCATCCAATCGCCGGTGATCCAGGTCATCTGGCCCTTGCCGAGCAGGGTTTCACTGTTGGTGTTGCCGGACAAATGGGTATAGCCCAGCTCTACGTTGCCGGTAAAGCCGTCGGCACCTTCCTCTGGCGCGGCCAGGGAGTAGAAAGGGCTCGCCGAAGCGTCCTGAAACGTACCCAGGATGCCGATTGTGCACAGTGCCAGTGCGGGCGCGAGTCGTCGTGCAAGAACCATGGTGTGGTCTCTGGCGGTCTTGATGGGTTCTGAAGGCGACGTAATGATGAGAGGACGGCCATCCGTGCCGTCCGGGGCCGCCCCCGGCGGATGCCGGGGGCGGAGGGTCGGTCCTAGAAAATGGCCTCGTAGGCGCCGGTGCCCTGGGAGTCGCTATGGCGCTCGACGGCGCTTTCGACCCGGCGTGGCTGCTGAGACGGCAGGTGGTCTTCGTCGAAGATTTCGCTGATGCCGCCGCCCTGGCTGTCGCGCAGCAGGCGACCGGTATTGGCGTCGACGCGGGCCGTGACGATCCCTGGAGGCTGCTCGGGGATGGCTTCCGGCTTGCCGTCGAGGGCCTGGCTCATGAAGTCGACCCAAATCGGCAATGCCGCCTGGGAGCCGTACTCGGCGGTCGGCGTGTTGTCATCCTTGCCGACCCAGACCGTGGTGGCGAGATCGGTGTTGAAGCCGGCGAACCAGGCATCGCGCTGGTCATTGGTGGTACCGGTCTTGCCAACGATATCGCTGCGATTCATCGCCAGTGCGCGGCGCGCGGTGCCGCGCTCGACCACATCACGCAACATGTCGCGCAGAATATAGATGGCACGGGCATTGGCGATGCGCGGCGCGATTTCATAGGTCTTGCCATCGATCTCCGTGGTAGTGGCGTCTTCGCTGCAGTCGCGGCAGGCGACCCTGGGGCTCGCTTCCTCGACCACCGACTGCTCCTCGCCCTGGGTGACCTTTTCGATGAACCAGGGCGAGACACGGAAGCCGCCGTTGGCCAACACGGCGTAGGCGTTGGTCATTTCCAGCGGCGTCAGGCTGGCGCTGCCGAGGGCCAGCGACAGGCCATGGGGCAGGCGCTCGCGGGAGAAGCCGAAGTCCACCAGGAAGTCGAGGGTGTTCTCCAGGCCGAGTGATTGCAGCAGGCGAATGGTGACCAGGTTGCGCGACCGTGCCAGGCCAACACGCAGCCGGGTAGGGCCGAGGAAGTCCCCGCTCGAGTTCGACGGACGCCAGAGTTCGTTGCTGCCATCGTTGAGCACCACCGGGGCGTCATTGATGACGCTGGCGGCGGTCATTTCGCCGCTGTTCAGGCCGGCAAGGTAAACGAACGGCTTGAAGATCGAGCCGGCCTGGCGACGGGCCTGGATGGCGCGATTGAACTTGCTGGCATCGAAGTCGAAGCCCGCTTGCAGGGCCAGGATTGCGCCGGTCTGGGGCTCCATGACCACCAGTGACCCTTCGGCATCGGGCCGCTGTGAGAGGCGCCAGCTGCCGTCCTCGCGCTGGAGGATGCGCACCAGGTCACCGTGACTGGCGATCTCGGCGGCGCTGGAGGGCTTGGCGCCGCGATAGCGAGCGCTCTTGTAGGGCGCGGCCCAGTCGAGGCCATCCCAGTCGATGGTGTGAAGCTTGCCGCCCTGGGCCAGGACCTGCATCTGACGTCCTTCGGTCGACACCACGATGGCCGGTTCCAGCGGGCCATAGGTGGGCGTGCGTTCGAGAACCTGAATCCAGTTGCTGACATCGCCGTCGATGCCTTCCACGGTGGTCTGGCTGCGCTCTGCGGCGCGACGAGCGGTTTCCATGACTTCCGGGGACTCGGACAGTTCTTCCTCGAGGCCGCTACGCTCGGTCTGGTCCTGGGCCTCGGCGAGGCTCTGAGGAATGTCGGTGTCTTCGGCGCCGCGCCAGCCATGGCGGGTGTCATAGGCGATCAGGCCGTTGGCCAGCGCCTGGCGCGCCATGGGTTGCAGGTCGCTATCCAGCGTGGTGTAGATCCGGTAGCTGCCGGTATAGGCCTGATCGCCGAAACGATCGGTGGCGAACTGGCGAGCCATCTCGGCCACGTAGTCGGCCTGGACTTCGGCCCGGGCGACGTGACGACTGGCGGTGATCGGTGCCTGAACGGCCTCGTCATAGGCGACCTGGTCGATATAGCCGAGTTCGCGCATGCGAAACAGGATCCAGTTGCGACGGATCAGGGCGCGCTCGGCGTTGGCCAGCGGGTTGAAGGCCGACGGGGCCTTGGGCAGGCCGGCGATCATGGCGCTCTGGGCGAGGGTCAGCTCGTCGAGTGGCTTGTCATAGTAGACCTCGGCCGCGGCAGCGATGCCGTAGGCGCGATGGCCGAGGAAGATCTTGTTGACGTAGAGCTCCATGATGTCCTGCTTGGACAGGATCTGCTCCATCTGCAGCGACAGCAGGATCTCACGAATCTTGCGCGTAAAGGTGCGGTCCAGGGTCAGCAGGTAGTTCCGTGCCACCTGCATGGTGATGGTCGACCCGCCCGACTGAATGTCGCCACTGGACGCCAGCTCCACCACCGCCCGGGCCAGGCCCTTGGGGTCGACGCCGTGGTGCTCGAAGTAGGCGGCGTCCTCGGCGGCCAGCAAGGCCTCGAGCAGTGGCTTGGGAATGTCTTCGAAGTCGACCGGCATGCGGCGTTCGTCGCCGAACTCGCCGATCAACTGGCCGTCCTGGGTGTAGATCCGAAGCGGCGTCTGCAGCTCGAAATCCTGCAGCTGGCGCACATCGGGCAGGCCGGGGGCGAAATAGATCGCCGCGCCGACCACGCCCAGCGCGACCGCCGCGCCGAGGGATATGACCAGCCACACGGCGGAAAAAATGAGGGTTCTTAGGTACTTCATGAAATCGCGGTGTCCATGCTGGGAACGAAAACTGCGGGACGATAAGGGTGATCGGGCATTCCGTTGCGACGGCCATTATAGGAACAGCGGTGTTCAGTCACCAGCGTCGAGCAAAAATCGGTGTGTCTCATGGGGACTAATCCGTCTCAGGTCACGAAAGCCGGTAGGCCAATCGAGTAGCCTTGGCGGTGGGTGTTGTGGACATCAGACGCCCGGGATCAGGGGCAAGGATGACCTGCGACCCGGTCTCGATTGTGCCAAGCGTTCGCGCTGGCCATTGCATGGGATGATGCGCAATGCGTTTCACCGCTACCTCCAAGGGGCTGATTGGGGTCGATATCACCTCGGCGACGGTCAAGCTTATCGAGTTGAAAGCCGTCGGTGGCCGCTTTCAAGTCCAGAGCTACGCCGTCAGGCCGCTGCGTGAAGGCGCCGTGGTCGAGCGGCGCATTCGTGACATGGAGGCAGTCGTCGGTGCACTCGGTCGGGTGGTAGAGCTGGCGCGGCCTTCGACCCGGCGCGCAGTGGTGGCGGTGCCTGCCAGCGCGGCAATAACGCGCGTGCTCAGCGTGCCGGCCGATCTCGATGACGACGAGATCGAGACGCGCATTGAGTTGGAATCGGACAAGCATATTCCGTTTCCGTTCAGTGATGTCGTCTTCGACTTTCATCACCTCGGGCGTGATCGCGTCTCGGCGGGGCACAAGGACATCCTGCTGGTGGCCTGTCGCTACCAGGACGTGATGCAGCTCACAGAGGCCCTGGAGTCGGCGGGACTCAAGGCGCACGCCGTGGATGTGGAAGGCTTCGCCGTACAGCGCGCCTTTGCCAGTCTGTGTCGAGAGGGGCGTGGCGCCGGTGAGGGCGAGAGTCTGGCGCTGGTGGATATCGGTGCTCATTTGTGTGCCTTTCACGTGATTCGTGATGGTCTCATCGTCTATAGCCGAGACGCCCTGATCGGTGGACGCCAGTTGACCGAGGCGATTCGCGATCGCTATGGCGTGAGCCTCGAGGAAGCGGGGCTGGCCAAGAAGCGCGGTGGTCTGCCAGAGGACTATGCGGCAAGCGTGCTGACGCCCTTTCTCGAGATGCTGGTCGAGCAGGTCGGGCGGGCCTTTCAGCTGTATGCCAGTGCCAATCGCCAGTATGCGGTGAATCATCTGGTGCTCGCCGGTGGGTCCTGCGTGCTACCGGGACTCGCCGAGCGGTTGGCGCAGCGCTGCGGCGTGCCGGTGAGCCTGGCTAACCCGCTCGAGGACATGGTCGTCAGTCCGCGGGTCAACGCCGGTGCGCTCGGGCGCGACGCGCCGGCGATGCTGACGGCCTGTGGTTTGGCCATGCGGGGGCGACGGTGAAGTCGGTAGAGATCAATCTGCTGCCTTGGCGAGAAGCGCAGCGGGCACGGCGTGGTCGCGCCTTTGGGCTGGGGCTGGGGGCCGCCTTGGTGGTGGGGGGGCTGGCGGGGATGGGCGTGGTGGCGTATCTGGAGCGCGAGCTCGATAGCCTCGATCAGCGCCGCGCCCATATCGAACAGCGGGTGGCCGTGCTCGATAACCAGGCGCGCGGGGTGACGGCCCTGGAGCAGCAAGTGGCGATGCTGCGCCATCAGCAAGACCTGTTTCGGCGTCTGCAGGCGAGTCGGCCCCAGGCTATTGCGATATTCAACGCCTTGGCGGCGACGCTCGGTCCGGGGGTTCGCTATCTGAGCGTTGAGCGCACCGGCGACACCCTGCGCCTGGTAGGAGAGGCCGACAGCAATGCCGGCCTGGCCGACCAGCTTCGGGCACTCGCCAGCGCCGAGGTGTTCTCCGAACCGACCCTCGAGGCGGTGGCCGCCGAGCAAGGGCGGCAGCGCTTCACGCTGTCGCTTTCGTTGAGCCAGCGGGAGGCCTTGTGAGTCTGTCCAGAGAATGGCGTCGGTTGCTGGCGACGGACTGGCGTGAGCTGGAACTTGGCGAGGCAGGGCGTTGGCCGTTGCTGCTGCGCTGGTGTGTCTGGGTGGCGGTGTTTGGCGTGGCGCTTGGGGTGGTGGCGCTGCTGCAGGGTAGCGCGGTGTCCCGGGATATCGAGGCCGCCGAACGTCAGGAGGTCGTCGCGCTCGATGCCTATCAGGCCTCGGTCACCGAGCTTGTTCGACTGCGGGTCCTCGAGGGGCAGGTGGGCGAGCTCGACCAGCGGCTCAGTCGACTGCTGTCGATGCTGCCAAGCGGGGCGGAGGTGCCTGGGCTGCTCGATGCGGTGAGCACCAGCGCGCGCCGGCGCCGTCTGTCGGTGGAGGCATTGCGCCTTCTCGAGCCCAAGCGCCACGACTTCTATGTCGAGCGCCCCTTCGAACTGAGGGTGCGCGGCGGCTACCACGCCATCGGCGGTTTCGTCGCCGATCTGGGGCGGCTGTCGCGGATCATCACGCTGCATGATCTGCGCCTGGCTCCTGTCCCCGGCACCCGCGTGCTGGAGCTCACCGCCCAGGCGAGGACCTACAGCATGCGGGCGGCCGACGAAATGGCGGATGGCGCGCAGGAACAGGAGGTGGCGGCACGATGAACGTCGACAGGACCCCGTTCGGGGGGGAGGCAGTCGCCGCGAGACGGCGTGCGCCGGGAGGCTGCTTCATGCGGGTGACGCTGATCCTGGTGTTGCTGCTCGCCGGGTGCGTGGATCCTGAGCTCGATGCGCTTGATCGCACGCTTGCGCGCCTGCGCGATCATCCCCAGGCGGTACCGGCACCGGTACTCGCCGAACTGCCGGCCCTCAGTGTGCCGGATTATCGCTATGGCGGAAGTCGAAGCCCGTTTCGTCGCGTCGGTGACGCCTCCGTATCTGGTCAGGAGCGCGCCGGCAACGGCCTGGCGGCGTATCCCCTCACGGCTCTGACGCTGGTCGGAGTGCTGGGGCGAGACGGCCAACGCTGGGCGGTGGTTCGGGATCCCGAGGGCAGGGTGCACCGGGTTGGCGTGGGCGCGCCGCTCGGCCTCGCTGGGCGCCGCGTGGTGGCCATCGACAATAAGGGGATGCGCCTTGCCGCCGCGTCGGAGAATGCGCTGGGCGGTGCTCTGAACGGCTCTGACGGCGGTTCTGAAGGCGACGGCGAGAGCGACGTCGAGGGCCGCCAGGCGTTGGGCGATAGCGGCAAGCGTTACCTTCTCAAGGCGCTGGGGCAATGACGGCCCCGTATTCGGTCGCCTCTGGCAGAGCGTCGACCCTGGCTACGGAGATGCACGGTATGAAGAGACATCCAGGGTGGATGCATCCGCTGTTGGTGATGGTTGGGGTGGCCCTGGTGGCAGCAATGTTGTGCTGGTCCGGGAGGGTATTGGCGACGAGTTCGGTGATCGGCATGCCCGCCGCGGGCGGCGAGCGCCAGTTTCGCGGCGAGCCGCTCTCGCTCAACTTCCAGGACGTGGGCGTGCGCTCGGTGCTGGCGGTCATCGCCGAGTTTACCGGTCTCAACCTGGTGGCCAGCGATAGCGTCGATGGTCGTGTGACGATCAATCTCACGGCGGTGCCCTGGGATCAGGCCCTCGACCTGGTGCTCAAAAGCCAGGGGTTGGCGAGTCGGCGCGAGGGCGATGTGCTCATCGTGGCGCCACTGGCGGAGCTGCTCGAGCGGGATCGTCTCGAGCTCGCCTCGCGCGATCAGCGCGGGCAACTCGAGGCCCTGGTCACCGACTACATTCAGGTGCGCTACGCGGCGGCCTCCGACCTCGCCGGCCTGTTGCGCGGTGATGGCGGCCTGGGGCTGCTCTCGGAGCGGGGGCGCGTGGCGACCGATGAGCGTACCAATACGCTGCTGATTCAGGATGCCCCGGCACAGATTGCCGCGATTCGCGCCGCCCTCGGACGCCTGGACGTGGCCGTACGTCAGGTCCAGATCGAGGCTCGTATCGTCGTGGTGCGAGATAGCGCCGCCCGCGAAATCGGCGTCGACTGGGGGGTGTCGAGCACCCGAGGTTTCATCGACAACGGCGATGGCAGCTCGGATTTCGCCGATCTGGTCCATGGCAGCGATCACGCCTTCGGCGGCCTGGCGGTGGATCTGGGCGATGCGCTGGAACCGGGGAGTTCGCTGAACATCGGTTATCTGGCCGGCGACATCCTGCTCGATCTGGAGCTTCGGGCGCTGGAGAGCGAAGGCAAGAGCCAGACCATCTCCCAGCCGCGAATCATCACCGCCAATCAGCACACCGCGGTGATCAAGCAAGGCAAGGAAATCCCCTATCAGGAGTCCACATCCAGCGGCGCGACCAACACGGAATTCAAGGAGGCGGTGCTGTCGCTGGAGGTCACGCCACGGATCACGCCGGACGATCGTATCGTCATGGACCTGATGATCAACAACGACACCGTGGCCGACCAGACCTTCGGTGGGGCGCCGGCCATCGACACTAACCAGATCGAGACCCAGGTGCTGGTAGACGACGGTGCCACGGTGGTGCTGGGCGGTATTCTCACCACCGAGCAGGTCCATTCGCTGTACAAGACGCCGTGGCTGGGGGATCTGCCACTATTGGGCAATCTGTTCCGGTATACCGAGGACGTCAACGATAAGGTAGAGTTGTTGGTATTCATTACTCCCCGGATACTCGACGACGGCCTGGCGATTCGCTGATGCAGGATGTACCCAACCTGATTCTTATCGGCCCCATGGGGGCCGGAAAAAGCACCATCGGCCGCCTGCTGGCGGCCGAACTGTCGCGTGATTTTCACGACAGCGATCATGAGATCCAGTCGCGCTGTGGCGCAGATATTCCCTGGATA
>Ga0114954_1000583_pt1 | contig 11555 bp, 14 predicted proteins | sample Porto_4metaG_FD_87299 | JGI IMG/M metagenome (GOLD analysis project Ga0114954, IMG submission 87299) | Marine algal microbial communities from Porto, Portugal - Porto_4 metaG | ecosystem: Host-associated > Algae > Red algae > Unclassified | place: Portugal: Porto | collected 2015-02-02
TTTCAACTACTTTCCACTTTATTTCGGCGGGATAATGCACCTTTTTCCCCATACGAAAAACACCTCCATTAAAATCATAACTGATACTTACGATTTAGAGAGGTGTTTTTTATCGTCTCATTCTCAGGGTTCACTCCATATTAAGTATAATTTCATTGTTTTTAGGTTTATTTATTTTATTCATTCCAGTGGTTTTACAAATCATTTCAGGTGCATTTGCATTTAAATCTTTAAAACAGGAGACTAATTAAAACAATCACTGACTAATGAATCTAACTAAACTGGACAAGAGAGGTATTTGAGATTTATTCAAGTTCTCGTAATCTACAATACAGGGCGGCCTGACTCACACCTGTAATTTGGCATATTTCTTCATTGTAAATCCTCTTTTTCCTTTTAAAGCAACAGCTACCAATAACGGAAATTATGTAAATGAGCAGTCCAAATGGATAGTTTATTTTATTTTATTTTATTTTTTGCTTAGTGTTTTTTTAAAGTGCTGGTGGTACCTTGGCTTATAAAAATGTTAGGGGTGAAGCTCATGTATTGGAAAAAAGATAGAGATTTTCCACCAATGAAGTTTCAATTAGGTGAAAAAGTTTCATTTAAATTCGGAAATAAGAAGCTCATTGGAACAATTGACATTAGAGATTTTGGCGGCTCGATTGAACACAACTATCATTCTTATGATATTCTTGTCAAAGAAGAAAACATGCTATACAAACACATTCCAGAGCGTGATGTTTTCAAACTTACACATTCGGAAAATTTCCACTAAGAAAATGGATACTATAAATAAAGAATACGAAATTAAAGTAATTGATGATTTTTTAATTAAGAATAGTGGTCCCTCCCATCAGGGGGTACCAACGTCAAAACGCGGTTATTATACGCTAAGATATTTTTAGAAGTAAAAACCCTAACATAAGAAAACAATTATTTACGGCGCCTTCTTTTTGCTTATTTTCGCCGATTTGTTTGACTTTATTTTTTTACAGGAGTGCTTTTATTCTTCTTATAATCGGGTGACTTTAGTATAAGAACAGAAATTGTAGAAAAAATACAAAATATAAGGATTGCTATTATCCACAGCTTAATATCATATTCATATAGCTTACTAAAATACTTTTTGTCAGGAGTAATATAGCTTACATTACTGTCAATTGCTTCGAGGGTGTAGGGAATAACCCAAAAGGAACCAATTATCATAACAAATGTTCCAAGTATGAAACTGAGTATATGTTTTATCATGTTCTGTTCTCCTTTAAGTATGTTTTCTATATACACTCATATAGTATATAAGGTTTTTCTGCAAAGATTGGCTTAATTTTAAATAATTAACATTCCTATTAAGTTGATAGTGCATATGGTGATTTCATGGAAATGAGTATGTAAATTGAATACTTTAAAAAGCGTAGAAAGATTCAATTCCTACGCTTATTCTCCTTAATAAATATTTATCGTTGTTCTAAATCTCTTATATAAGATTTTACAGCTTGTAATAGGAATTCTTCCTGTCCCATGCCTGCATCCGCTGCCACTTGCACTATTTTTTGCTTGAATTCATGATCTGCATGAAAAGTTAATGACTCTACATTACTTTTAAAGTAAATACCTTCTACATGTGGAAGTATCGTGCCGGATTTCATATGAGAATGTAAGTATTTAATCTCCTCTTGAAACTGCAATGGATCAACTTGTAATACGAAGGGTTTAATTTCTAATTTGATAGTATCAGATGAAATACTCAATCGCATATTTGTGACACCTAGTTTTTTATAAAATAAATTTATTAGATTATAGGTGATGGAATGAAATAGCTGAGGTTTTTTAAATGAAAAAGATAAAAACCCTCGTTTCGTAATTACTGCTTGTTTATGGAAAGAATCAAATGAGTAATCATGTTCTTTATAAGTGGATAGAGGGAATATTTCTTCGTCTTCTGTAAGAATTTTGCCATCTGCTCCACTGATCTCTATTACCCTAGCTATTTTTCCGGTATGTTGATGTGTAAATAATTGATATAAATATATCTCTTCTTCTTGAATCTTTGTAATGAATGTTTTTCGCTCTTTTGATGTAGTTTTTTCATAAGTAAGTTGAAAAGTTTCAAGTTCATCTTTATCAATGATATATACTTCTTTTCCACGTTTTTCAATCTTTGAAGCAGGTAATTTACCAGATTTGATATAGGTAAAAACTGTAGATGGTGCTACATTGAGAATTTCAGCTGCTTCTTTTGTGCTATAGCCTTCAACCTCTTCAATATTTTTTAAATGTTCAATATCCTCTAAATAGAAAATCTTACTACCAAATTGCTTCCAGTTATCTTTATATACACATTCTATTAATCCATCTTTTTCTTTCTTTAAAATTGTTTGTACCGTTACTCCTAATAAGTCGGCTGCCTCTTTTGTCGTTACAGTAGGTTTTGTAATGAACAATAAATCTTGTGTCATGAAAGGACACCTCCATAACTATTGTTTACTAGTATTTTAGATATGTATATATCATATCAGAATATGAGATGTATTCAAAATGAGAAATAGAATTTATTAAAGTTCTTATAAATTTTTGTAATTTAAAAGAATTTTAGATTTAATTTATATCTTAATGTAATTTTAAATTTATTTTCTTTGTAAAAGGGATTTAAAATCTAATTTATTAACTATTAAACGATATCTATTTACTAATAATTTATAAAAAAATATATGTATAGGATAATATAGAAGAATATAGTATTCTTACAGAAATAAAATGAGTTGTCATTTGTATAATTGATAGAAGTAAAATAAAATAATAAGTATAAGGAATGAATAGAACTATATTCATAATCTTCAATAGGAGAGGTGAATTCGAAATATGGATAATAACAATACAAAAGAAAATTTATCTAGTATAAACAATAAAAGTGATTATATAGATACATATGTAGAGAATATAAATGATATCGTTCCATTTCTGCATAACAATGGTTATGTAGATAAGGTGGAAGAGAAGATGGAGGTTGCAGAGAAAAAGGGGAAGAGTAAATATACGTATTTAAGTGATCTGGAAGTCATTTATCATTTCGTACATTTACAAAAAGATATGGATGAGAAGAAGAATAGAAAAGAGGATACGAAAAAGAGTTATGTTTCCGAAATCTTATCATTTTGTCAGTGCATGGTGCAGCATGCAGAGGAATTCGAATTGAATGGGGAAGAGGTACAGCAAAATGACTCTTTATTAAAAACATTAAAGCCGTGGCATATTCGTAAATATAATGCTTGGTTGAAGCAGGTAGAGAACGGTAGAAATGGGGATACGTACGCGGTCGCAACACTTTCAAAAAAATCAGTACTTATACGTTCTTTCCTAAAACATCTTCATGTATTTGCTTATATTGAAAGACCTCTTCATGAAGAACTGCAGCGCGCGAATGTAAATGAACAGGATCGGCCAAATCGGGACTTATCCTATGATGAAGTGATGAAAATTTTAGGGTTTTATAAAGAACAAAGGCATTTAGTAAACTATACAATTTTACTAGCTCTAGCAAGTACCGGTGCAAGAATTCAGGAATTGTGCACCGCGAGAGTGAAAGACTTACATTATGACGGGAAGTATTGGTTAAAAGTCACAGGAAAAGGGGATAAAGTACGTGAACTTTTTATTCCTGAGCATTTATTCCAGTGTATTAGCGAAATGAGACGGAGAAGAGGGTTCCAAACGATATTGGATCGGGGAGATGAATGTCCTTTATTCGTAAATCAAAGAGGGAATTTTTATAATCCAAAAACGTTATCAAATCAGGTAACAGACATGATAAAAAAGACAAATTTAGATTTCTTAAAGTATCGTGAAAATCCTGTAACGGCACATACATTCCGTCATGCATTTGCAATCATGGCAGTTGAACAAGGAAATGCGGATCTATATCATTTAATGCAAACACTAGGTCACGAAAATATCCAAACAACAAAAATCTATTTAGAGAAGCATATGAAAAGAAAAAATAATGTGGGGACTTCATTTGCGGATATGTTGATGTAAAATTTTAATATAAGAACCTAATTTTATTATATGGTTTTTATATAATTAACAAGGGTTTTATTTGTATGAAAAAACAATAAGAAAGTGATTCTATTGATAAAAAAATATATTCCATCAAAAGTACTTTTGTAGTTAAGTTTAATGACAGCTTGTAAATTAGAAGCTACACTTGGAATAGATATATTAGCACGTGCGATTGGCTCTGTCAGTGGAGAGAGCCAATCCCTCAATGATTAATAGTTGAAGCAAACGGTTTTTTAGAATTAGGTATTTTCCTAATTAATTTCATTGCTATTTCTTATTTTGGGAGTGGGAGTCTTACTGTTTAATTTGAGGTTTAGGAAAATAAAAGAGCGTGTTTAAAGTAGGAAAACAGGCTTTAAAAGCTTAAATAAGAATTAAAAAAGTATAATTGTATTTTTGGGTGAAGAGGTGGGGGAATTGGGATATTTAATTTTAGCATTTATGTTTGCAGTTAGCGTATATTTCCTAGTTTTTGATAATCCTTATATAACTATATTCATTATATTTCTCATCATGGTAGGGAAGTCACTATATGACAACAGAAAGAACAGAGAATAATCAGGGATACAGAGAGAGTATGTGAGAAAAATTGTGAAATATTGTTACATTTTAATCATAAAGTAGGTGATGTTCGAAAATGATTTTTGAAAATGTTAGTACGATGGGTGCGCTTGTTTTTTTATTTTTGATGATTTATCTTGCGACGGATCCTAAAGATGTAAGTTTGCTTACAATCCCAGCTTACTTCGGTGGAATGTGGGTCACTAATTGGCTTAATGAAAATGGATTTCAAGGTACCTTTATGTATATGAGTTGGATAGCAGTCTACGTCATTTTAATGTTTTACCTTATATTCGCTTCGATTCGTTTAGGCATACGTAACATAAAATATATTAAAGAGAAAATAAGAAAACGTAGAGCTATAAAAAAATAACGTAAAGAGAGACCGTCCTTACGGGCGGTTTTATTGTTATACTGAAGTGCAATGTAGATTATTTAACATTTGAGGAGGGTTAATTATAGAATACTCAAGAATCTACACATTAAGAAACGGCCAAGAAAAATCAATAAAGGTAGAGTCATGGCGTTCATTTCGAGAAGAAATGAACGTATTAGGAATTAAGGATTCAGATATTTTTCAAGTTCAGTTAGTTGAATATGGGAAAGAGAGAACAAAAAAGAATTCTCCTAAAAATCCTAGAAGAAAATAGTCTACTTACGTATAAATATCATAATTAAGCACATGTTATATACAAATATAGTGGAGGTGTAATTATGAATATTCAAAGACACGAAAGTAAAAGTAATACAAAAGAAATTCTTATTTCTGCTGCAGCAAGCGCTATTGAGCAAATGAAGTATGAAATTGCCCGTGAATTAGGAGTTACACTCGGACCTGATACATCATCACGTGCAAATGGCTCTGTCGGTGGAGAAATTACAAAGCGCTTAGTTCGAATGGCTGAAGAACAATTAACAGGACAGTACAAATTGCATTAAGCTAAAATAAAAAAAGGAAAAAGTATTCTTTTTCCTTTTTTTTTACACATATTTTTTGAAATGTTATTTACCATTAAAAAACGACCTCTCAAATTCCCTTATAAAAGGTTTTGTTTAACTAGGGAATACAATAAGTAGTGAGAATAACTAAATGTCGTACAAAAAGAATAAAAGGCATTTAATGTATTGTCACTATATTTCGTTATTTTTTATGCTTTATTAAATATTCATAAGTAGTGAGGTCGTCTCTTTAATTATCCATTGATATTGATCTATAAATAGGGGAATAGCAAGCATTACTAAATATATAACACTACCCAAAGAGTAATTAAAAATAGGAATTTCTTCCGTTATAGAATAAACCATACCGTATAAAAAAAACGTATTAGTAAGATAAATGATAAGATTCCTACAGCAATAAATATATATAAATTTATAATTGGTGATAGTGACTTATTAATTTCTATAATGCCCGTTGAAATAAATCCAAATAATATTGCATTCCAGGCTGCGTAAATAATGAAAGGTATATAGTATAAATTATTAGATTCCTTTTCCTTCCATTTTGGATCCTTTGAAAGTTGAACTGACATTTCTAAGGTCTCCCTCATTGATCTCATTCGCATTTCCCCCTTTAAGGATTTGTATTTAAGTAATATTATACCAACAAACAAGTGATAGATTAAATCGTATTCAAGATTTTTATGAGGATAAATAACTGTAAAAATAAGTTGTAGATTTGACAATAGTTTTGTTAAATATGATAAAGAAATTGTAAGAGTGTTATTATGATAGGAAGTGTATAATCCAAATGAGTTAAAACCGAATTTTGTGTTTTAATTAATTCAGTGAAGTTAAAAAGAGAGTTTAATAATGTAAAAGAGTGTTGTATATGTGGGTTTTAATGGACTATAGAATTATAATTGGTGTTATTGATGTAAATTAATAAATGGAGGGGTTAATTTGGTTTCTGCTCTTATATTTGATGTAGATGGTACAATTTTAGATACAGAAAAAGCAATATTAAAATCGTTACAAAGGATTTTGAAAGAAGAATTAGATGTAGAATATACATTAGATGCATTGGACTTTGCATTGGGTATCCCTGGGAAGGAAGCTTTAAAAAAATTGAATGTGCCTAATATAGACGTTATTCATACGAAATGGAGTAAAGCTGTATTAGATTATAATCATGAAGTTTCCGTGTTTAAATCACTTGAAGATATCATTGGTATGTTGTCTCTAAGTAAAATAAAACTAGGTATTGTAACGTCGAAAACTAATCAAGAATTAATAGACGAATTTGAGCCATTTGGCTTAAGTAGTTATTTTGAAGATACAATTTGCGCATGTGATACAGATAAGCATAAACCACACCCTGAACCTTTATTTGCCTGCTTAAAACGATTAGATGTTCCGTGTCACGAGGCAATTTACATTGGAGATTCTATATATGATATGCAATGTGCAAAAAGTGCTGGTGTGGAATTTGCTCTTGCTTCGTGGGGATCAAAAACAAAAGATGAGTTTAAAGACGCTGATTATATTTTAGAAGAACCAAATGATATTTTAAGATTAATATAAAGGATTTATGCTTTACTTTAATTAGATTAGATATTGTAAAACCATATATTAAGTAACATTAAACTAAACAAAAAAGGAAGTGAAAAGTATGGCTGCATATACTGAAGAGCAATTTATATATTTTACAACTAAATTAAACAAATTGGAGTCTGTAAAAGATAACCATGAAACATATTGGTACGAATATAGAAAGTTACAAGACTGGTTGCAAGAACAGCAATTAAGTACCGGTTTTATTAGTTGGGTTGAAAAGAGGATGAAGAATTAGTTCTTAATTTAACCTTTAGAAGTATCCCTTATATCATGGGATAGCACCAACAAAACGCGAATTTTGTACGCTAAGCAAAATGTCATAAAGAAAAAGCCGATTTCCTATACGTTAAGAAATTGACTTTTGGGATTTCTTTTAAATTAGAATTCTACAATTAGCAAAATAATCATTATTTACCCAATTGTTTATTATAAATATTAATTGAATGTACCTTTTCTGCTAATAAATTATCTATTATTTGCTTTAATACCCTTGGCTCTCGTAGTTCTTTATTATCAAATTTCACTAGCTCATTTATATTAATCCACTTACTATCTAAGATTTCTTCTTCTTCAAGATACAATGAACCACCAATAACCTCTGCATTGAAATGAAATAGGATAACTTGAGTGTTGGTACTGCTGATAAAATTATATACACCAGTTGTGCTATTAAGTTTTACATCAAAGCCTGTTTCCTCTTTTACTTCCCTGCAAGCTGAATGAAAAATGTCTTCACCATATTCAATACGTCCACTTGGAAAGTTCCACTTCTCAATGGCAGTTGGTTTATTTTCTTTTATTATTAAGACTTTATCGTCTTTAAATACTGATATACTAACTACTAAAACAATCCCATTTTGAGTCATTTTATTTCCTCCAGTATTTTATACTTATTGAAACAATTTACTTTGTGAAGAAGTTAATTTTATGAACTCATTAACATCTTTAACACATAATTTTATCCCTTTTTCCCAAAAAGTTTCTAATGTGATATCTTCTTCTAAGTGTTTCATTACTAAATCTTCTGTTGACATACTTCCTGAATCACGAAGCAATTTTAAATAGTCTTTTTCAAATTCTTTCCCTTTTTCTTTTGCGTTTGCAAATATACTTAATGCAAATAAATATCCAAATGTATATGGGAAATTGTAAAAAGGAGATTGTGTAATATAATAATGTGGTGTCCATATCCATGAATGGAGTGAAGCATTATCAAGGGAACCAGCATACCCTATATCTATTGCTTCTTGCATTATTTCATTTAAGCGAGATGATGAAACAATTCCCTTTTTACGTTCCTCATAGAATTTCTTTTCAAACAAGAATCTAGAATGAATATTCATAAAATTCATGACGCTACGCTTTAATTTCTCATCAAGTAAAAACAATTTTTCATTAGTAGATCCAGCTTTTTTCATTGCAGCATCTAAAATAATCATCTCAGAAAATGTTGAAGCAGTTTCGGCAATACTCATTGGATACTGTTTATTCATTCCATTAATAGGTTTCATTGCATGGTTATGAAAGGCATGACCTAACTCATGAACTAGGGTTAATAGATTTGTAAACGTACCGTCATATGTCATAAAAACTCTTGATTCCTTTGAAAGTGGAAACCCAGCACAAAAAGCAACAGCTGACTTATTAGAGCGATTTTCTGATTCTATCCAACCTTTATTGAAAGCCTGTTTAGCGAAATTCTCTAGTTCTGTTCCAAACTGACTAAAATGTTCCAATATGAAATCAACAGCATCTTCGTATTCTATTTTTTGATCACTCTTTGTAACAGGTGCCCAAAAGTTAAATGATTTCATTTTTTCATGACCATTCATTTTTGCTTTTTGATTTAAGTAGTTAGTGAAGGGGGTTTTGAATTTATTAACCGCAGACCACATTGCATTTAGCGTTTCCTTTTTCATACGATTTTTTATTAAGGGTTCTTCTATTACATTATCTAAGCCACAATTTTTGTAAACTTGTAATCGAAATTCTGCAATATGATTTAATATTTCCGCAAATAATTCTTCGTTTTCTCTCCACTTATTTTCTAAAGCAGTATGAGATTCTTTACGAACCTCTTCGTTAGGATGTGAACGTAAATTTATAGCTTGTCCCACTGATAATTCGTTTTGTTGACCATTTATTTGAACTTTAATTCTAATATTACTTATAAACGAATTATAAAATTGCCCCCAAGCATGATACCCATCTACCATAAGGTCCGACACTAAATCTTGTCCTTCATCTGAAAGTTTCATTTTAGTATCTTTACGCCATTCATTTAGTATGAACTTGTAATTTGCTAAAACATCAGTATTAAGTAAGTCCGTCCACAAATATTGATTCGTTTTTATTAAAGTATTTTTCACTTTTTTCAATGCAGATTCAAAACGAGTATGTATTGTTGTTATTTCTCCTTTTAATGTTATAGCATGTTGATCCTTAGGATTTTGAGCAAGAAGACAGGTTATAAAAGAATTAGCTTGTGATATATAAATTTGAATGTTCCCTATATAATCAAGTAAATCTGCAACTTTTTCTGATTCATTTATGTTTCGCGGGGTATTAAAAAAATTTAGTTTGTCTTCAAATTTATTGACCTTAACATCTTAATCTTTTATATGTTCACTTAATAGGAATGATTCACTTCCACCTGAGAATAGATCATCTAAGTTCCAAACTTGTAGATATTCTGTTTCTTTCAATTGTTTTTCCCCCTTAAATTATAATAACCCCATAACAATCGAACGTATATTCTTCAATTTACCATATTGTAGAGTGCTATTTAATTACTTTACTCAAATGCTTTAAGTATCTTTCTTTTCACTCTCCCTATCACCGCACCATAAATATCCATATTAATTATGTATTAAACACTATTAACAGTTCCAAAAACGACCGTTTATGGGATCTTTTTATAAAGTGACAAGGTATACTTAAAGTAACGAGGCAGAATAATTGAAGAACTATTTTAAATTTTCTTTATTTATATAGTAATCTTTGGTAATATTTAAGTTAGAGATGTAAAGAAAGGGGAATCTATATTACACATGTGGAATATCTTGAAATGATTATTTAATTGGATAGAGACAGTTGCGGTCCTTGATTATTAAGGGTGCGTTTATTTGTCTATCTAAAATCATTCAAGGGATACATGGTGTGGACAATTAAATTCCCATTGCCAAGCAGATACCTTTGTATATCTGCTTTTATTTATGGGCAAAAATATATCTCTATTGACACAATCATAGGTCCCTAAATCGGGGGAATCTTAATGAAGAATCAGTACGAAAACGAAGAAATGCTAACAGGAGGGAATGTCTCAAACGTATATCGTTCGGGCGATACTGTTCGACGAGAATTAAAGCCAGACAGTATCAAAATTCACAAGCTATTAAAGCATTTGGAAAACAAAGGCTTTAATTATGCACCAAAGTTTTTAGGTATTGATGAAAAAGATAGAGAGATATTATCATTTATTGAAGGTGAAGCTGGCAATTATCCTTTACAAGAATACATGTGGTCTAATGATGTTTTAAAAGAAATAGCGAAGATGCTCCGACTTTATCATGATTCTGTGAGTGATTTTTCTATTGGAAAAAGTTGGGTATCAATAGATAACACACCCCAACCATTTGAGGTACTATGCCATAATGATTTTGCAATATATAACCTTATTTTTAAGCATAAAAGACCAGTAGGTATTATTGATTTTGATGTTGCTGGTCCTGGTCCAAGACTTTGGGACATAGCTTATACTCTTTACACTTGCATTCCCTTAAGTAGAGTCTATTATTCTGAAACAGGTGAAGGTGTTTATTATAATTCATTACAGCATGCCGACCGTATAAAAAAAAGAGTTAAATTGTTTTTTGAATCATACGGTGAGGGAGTAGAAGAAGATTATTTGGAGATGGTATTGCTACGATTAGAAGGATTATGTAAAACCATTAAAAGAAAAGCCAGTGAAGGTGATATCGCTTTTAAAAAGATGATAGATGAAGGACACATTGAACATTATCAAAATGATATTGAATTTATTCGTAAACATGGAAAAGAATGGATTTAGGGAGAAGGTTTTGTTGAACTAACCGTGAGCTTTAACTTAACAATTCAAATAAAAAAGTCGGTTCCTTAGCGTTCAGGAATCGACTTTTTTTAAGTTACAATTTGCTTAGCGTACAAAATCCGCGTTTTGTTGGTGGTACCCCATCGCTATCAAGCTAAGAAGAATACACTACCGCAAAACGATAAAAATAGATAATTAACTTTTCGATTCAATACAAATTTATTTTAGAATCCAATAAGCTACCTCTTAATTTAAGCGGAATTTAAGTGTTAATATTTACCTAATAATATTATAATTTATATATCGAAAA
>Ga0114954_1000587_pt1 | contig 11538 bp, 7 predicted proteins | sample Porto_4metaG_FD_87299 | JGI IMG/M metagenome (GOLD analysis project Ga0114954, IMG submission 87299) | Marine algal microbial communities from Porto, Portugal - Porto_4 metaG | ecosystem: Host-associated > Algae > Red algae > Unclassified | place: Portugal: Porto | collected 2015-02-02
CTTGATCAAGTCGCACAGTTGTATCGCATCGATCGAATCTGCCCGCCCAACGATTGATGCCCGGTCGCGGGGAGCCCGCCCCGGTCGGGCTCCCTGCGGACGCTTGGCCCTGCGATCCCCGTTCACTCCTTGCCCTTCATTCCCGTGACTTTCATTCCCGTGACCGGCCAGGAGGGCAGCGGCCGACGGTCGCCACCTTGCAGCTTCGCGGACTCCCCCGGTTGTTCTGTTGACATCGAGGGGCGGCGCTTGACGGGGCTCCCCTGCAGGCGTGGCCGGTTCCCGGCGCGTGATGTGCTTTTGCCTTCTCGGCCACCGTGCCCAATCGCTTTGTCGATCTCGGCTCCCGCTGGCGCTATCAACGCTCGTTGAACGCGCGCCCTCGCCCGATATTGCGCCCGTATTCATCAGGCGCATGGCCCCTGTCATATTTTCGATTGTGCTCCAACGCTGCATATCTCTATGTTGGCGTAGGACAATGGCTAGACGCCGGGCAGATATCGACGATATCCGAATGCCCGGTCTGCACAACCCACAACAACCTCATAAAGCAGGAATCCTTTCATGTTCAATCAGCCCATGTTCAAGAAGACCATGCTGGCCGGTGCCCTCGGTGCCGCCATGCTCGCAGCCTCCGTGCCCCAGGCGGCATTCGCCGACAATACGCTGCGCATGGCCTATGACGCCGACCCGGTGTCGCTGGACATCCACGAACAACTCTCCGGCGGTATCCTTCAGCTCTCGCACATGGCCTTCGATCCCCTGGTCCGCTGGACCAAGGACTTCGAATTCGAGCCGCGCCTGGCCACCGAGTGGGAGCAGGTCAACGACACCACCATGCGCATGACCCTGCGCGAGGGCGTGACCTTTCACTCCGGCAATCCGTTTACCGCCGAGGATGTCGCCTTCACCGTGGAGCGTTTGAAGCGCAGCCCTGATTTCAAGGCGATCTTCGAGCCGGTGGATACGGTCAACGTCATCGACGATCACACGGTGGAGATCGTCTCCAAGCGGCCCAACCCGCTGATGCTCAACATGGCGACCTACATCTTCCCGATGGACGCCGAGTTCTATAGCGGCCAGACCGACGAAGGCAAGACACGCGACGAGATCGTCAAGAACGGCAATTCCTATGCATCTCGCAACGTCTCCGGTACCGGTCCGTTCATGATCACGGATCGTCAACAGGGCGTGCGGGTAGAATTCGAGCGCTTCGACGACTACTGGGACACCGAGAGCCCGGGCAATGTCGACAACATCGTGCTGACGCCGATCAGCGAAAACGCTACCCGCGTCGCCGCCCTGCTGTCCGGCGATGTGGACTTCATCGCCCCGGTACCGCCCAACGACCTGGAGCGCATCGAGAGCGACGAAGACACTCAACTGGTGACCATGTCCGGCACCCGCATCATCCTGATGCACATGAACCAGGAGCGGGTCGAGGCGTTCAAGGACGTCCGCGTGCGCCAGGCGTTCACCTACGCGATTAACCAGGTGGGCATCGCGGATCGGCTGATGAAAGGCTTCGCCACCCCCGCCGCCCAGTTCTCCCCTGAGGGCTACAGCGGCCACAACGCCAGCCTCGAGCCACGCTTCGACCTGGAGAAGGCCCAGGAACTGATGGCCGAAGCCGGCTATGAAGACGGCTTCTCGATCAGCATGATGGCGCCCAACAATCGCTACGTGAACGACGCCAAGATCGCCCAGGCGGTGGCCGCGATGCTGGCGCGCATCAACGTGACGGTCGATCTCAAGACCCTGCCCAAGGCCCAGTACTGGGGCGAGTACGATGATCGCGCCGCCGACATGATGTTGATCGGCTGGCATTCCGATACCGAAGACTCGGCGAACTTCTTCCAGTACCTGAGCGAGTGCCCCAACGCAGAAACCGGTGGTGGTCAGTACAACGCCGGTAACTACTGCAACCCGGAACTCGACCAGCTGGTGGCCGACGCCAATCTCGAGGTTGACCTGGCCAAGCGTGCCGAGATGCTGCAGCAGGTCGAGCAGTCGCTGTATGACGATGCCGCCTTCATTCCGCTGCACTGGCAGGATCTGGCCTGGGCCTCGGCGGCCAACGTCGACATCGAGCCGATCCTCAACGTGATGAACTTTCCCTACCTAGGGGATCTGGTCATCGAGCAAGAGTAAGGACGCCCGCCGGCCCTGCCGGGTCGGCTTTCGTCGTCTCCCCACCCACAGTGTGACACGTCTCCAAGGCCTAGTGCCTCGGGGGCGGGTTCCTGTCGTTTCGGTACACCAACATGATCGCATTCTTGATCAAGCGCCTGTTTCACGCGCTGCTGGTGATGTTCGTCATCAGCGTGATCGCCTTCGCCATCCAGGACAATCTCGGCGACCCCATCCAGCAGATGGTCGGTCAGTCGGTGCCCGAGAGCGAGCGTGAGGCCCTGCGCGAAGAGCTCGGACTCAATGACCCTTTCTTCGTCCAGTACCTGCGCTTCGCGGCCAACGCCACCCAGTTCGACTTCGGCTATTCCTACGTCTTCAATGAGCCGACCACCGACGTGATCATGCGCCACCTGCCGGCGACACTTGAACTGGTCTTTGCCTCGACCCTGTTGATCGTGCTGCTGTCGGTGCCGATCGGCGTCTACAGCGCGATCAAGCCACGCGCCTGGCTATCACGATTCTTCATGGGGGTGTCCATCGTCGGCATCTCCATTCCGGTCTTCCTGACCGCCATCGTCCTGATCCAGCTCTTCGCCATCGGGGTCAGCTGGAGTCCCTTCCCCGCCGACACCGGTTGGGGCACCTGGCTCAACGACCTGATCTCCACCGACGGCGGCATGCCCGCGTATGGGCGTGGCAACCCCGAGCATATGTTCGGCACCTGGTACACCAACTTCTCGAGCCTCAAGGGGCTGACCTACCTGGTGCTTCCGGCGATTTCGCTGGCCTCGATCATGTTGCCGCTCTTCATACGACTGATCCGCGCCGAAATGCTCGAGGTCATGCAGTCGGAATACGTCAAGTTTGCCCGCGCCAAGGGCATCTCGATGCGACGCATCTACTTTCTGCATGCGCTCAAGAACACCATGCTGCCGGTGATCACCGTCGGTGGCGTGCAGATCGGGACCCTGGTCGCCTACACCATCCTCACCGAGACGGTCTTCCAGTGGCCAGGCATGGGACTGATGTTCCTCGATGCCATCGAGCGCTCCGATATACCGCTGATCGTGACCTACCTGATGATCGTCGGCCTGATCTTCGTGATTACCAATACCCTCGTCGATCTGATCTACGGACTGGTCAACCCCACCGTCAAGCTCACAGGTAAGCCCGCATGAGTACTCAAGTGACGCCTCAAGCCGGCCGGTGGGAGAGGTTTCGCGACTCCTACCTGCTCTACAGCTTCAAACGCGATCTGATCGCCCAGGTCAGCCTGGTGGTCTTTATCGTCCTGGTGGCCGCCGCCTTACTGGCCCCTTGGCTGGCGCCGATGGACCCCTATGACCTGGCCCAGATCGATATCCTGGCCTCGGAGCTGCCGCCCTTCTGGGTCGATGGATCGGACCCGATGTACAGCATGGGGACCGACTCACAGGGTCGTGACATGCTGTCGACCATTCTCTACGGCATGCGGGTTTCCCTGATCATCGGCTTCGGTGCGGTGATCCTGCAGGCCACCATCGGTGTCTGCTTCGGCTTGCTGGCCGGCTATATGGGCGGGCGTATCGATGCCTTCCTGATGCGCCTTGCCGATATCCAGCTATCGTTTTCTACCCTGATGGTCGCCATCATCGTCGGTGCCCTGTTCAAGTCCATCTTCGGCGGGGCCACCTACGGTGACTACGCCGTGCCGCTGCTGGTGTTGATCATCGGGCTGGCCGAGTGGCCGCAGTACGCGCGTACCGTGCGCGCCTCGGTGCTGGCGGAACGGTCGAAGGAGTACGTGGATGCGGCGCGGGTCATGGGCCTGAGAAGCCGGCGCATCATGTTTCGTCATATTCTGCCCAACACCCTGTCGCCGATCTTCGTCATTTCCACGGTGCAGGTGGCCAACGCCATCATTTCCGAGGCGGCGCTTTCATTTCTCGGCCTCGGCATGCCGGAGACCCAACCGTCGCTCGGCTCGTTGATCAAGTCAGGCTTTGACTACATTCAGTCGGGGTCGTGGTGGATCACGCTGCTGCCGGGCTTGGTGCTGGTAGTGCTGGTGCTGGTGATCAACCTGCTCGGCGACTGGCTGCGCGACGTGCTCAATCCGCGACTGTACAAGGGCTGAGGCCGAGGAGAGACCATGGCATTACTCGATGTAAAGAACCTCGATGTGCGCTTCGCCCTGCGCAAGGGCGACGTCAAGGCGCTGCGCGATGTCTGCTTCAGCCTCGACCGCGGTGAACGACTGGGCATCGTCGGTGAATCCGGCGCCGGCAAGTCAGTGGCCGCGTTCACGTTGTTGAACCTGATCGCCAAGCCCGGCTACATCGCCGGTGGCAGCATCACCTTCGACGGTCAGGAGCTAACCTCGATGGGTGATCGTGCCCTGCGCAAGATCCGCGGTCATCGCATCTCGATGATCTTCCAGGACCCGATGATGACGCTCAATCCGGTGTTGTCGATCGGCGAGCAGATGGTGGAGTGCCTCAAGGCTCACCGTCGCATCTCATCGAAAGAAGCCCGCGCCATTTGCCTGCGCAAGCTTGAACAGGTGCAGATTCCCTCGCCGGAGAAGCGCCTCGACCAGTACCCCCACGAGCTGTCTGGTGGCATGCGTCAGCGCATCATCATCGCCATCGCGCTGCTGCTGGACCCGGACATCATCGTCGCCGATGAGCCAACCACGGCACTCGACGTCACCATCCAGGCCGAGATCATGGCGCTGCTGCTGGAGTTGTGCGAGAAGCACAACGTCGGCTTGATCCTGATTACCCATGACCTGGGCGTCGTCAGCCAGGTCACCCAGCGCATGCTGGTGATGTATGCCGGACGGGTAATCGAGCAGGGCCCCACCCGGGAGATCATCAATGATCCCCAGCATCCCTATACCCAAGGCCTGATCAACGCCCTGCCCCAGATGGCCACCCCGGGCCAACGGCTCAACCAGATTCGCGGTAGCATGCCGTCACTCGACAAGCTGCCAAGCGGCTGCGCCTTTCATCCTCGCTGCGACTTCACCACACGAGCCGACGGCAGTGAGCGCAGCCCCTGTCGGCGAGAGGTACCGGGGTTCGTTGAATCGGGTAACTGCCAGGTGGCCTGCCATATGGTCGCAGAGATGCAAAACCAAGACCGAATTCCGGCCACGGAGGAGCGTCCATGAGCGCCATGCCACAACGACAGGACGCGCCCACCCCTGCCGCAAGCGATGAGCCTGGTGCAGCGGTGCCGGCGTCACGCCCCCACGCCGACCAAACGCTGCTGGAGATTCGCGGCCTGGAAAAGCGCTTTTCGCTCTCCGGCGACTTCTTGGAGCAACTCAAGTTTCGCCGCGGCCGCATCGTCCGCGAACAGGCTCATGTCCACGCCATCAACGGCATCGATCTGGACATCCGCCGTGGCGAGGCCCTTTGCGTGGTCGGCGAATCCGGCTGCGGGAAGTCGACGGTGGCGCGCACGGTGATGGGATTGCTGCGCCCTTCTGCCGGTGAAATCCGCTACGACGGTGAGCGCATCGACCACCTCGAATCCCGGTCGCTGATGCCTTTTCGTCGGCGCATGCAGATGATCTTCCAGAATCCCTACGCGTCCCTCAATCCACGCATGACCATCCAGCAGACGCTGGAAGAGCCGATCCGCCTTCACCACCCGGACTGGAAGCCGGACCAGGTCAAGGCCAAGGTCGCCGAGGTCATGACATCCGTCGGTATCGCGCCTGACTGGGGGGTGCGCTACGGCCACGAATTCTCCGGCGGACAGCGACAGCGCATCGCCATCGCCCGCGCGCTTGCCGTGGACCCGGAGTTCATCGTCGCCGATGAGCCCATCTCGGCGCTGGACGTATCGATCCAGGCACAGGTATTGAACCTGCTGATGGAAGCCCAGCAGCAGCGTAACCTGACGTACTTGTTCATCACCCATGATCTCGCCGTGGTGGAACACTTCGGGACCCGTGTCGCGGTCATGTATCTGGGGAGAGTGTGTGAAGTCGCCCCCACGGCGACCCTGTTCTCCCGTCCTCGTCATCCCTACACCCAGGCCCTGATGTCGGCGATTCCGCGCCTCGAGGACGACCGCCCACAGCATCTGCGCCTTGAAGGCGAAGTGCCGACGCCGGTCAACCTGCCCTCGGGCTGCGTCTTCCACGGCCGCTGTCCCCACGCCAACGAGCGTTGCCGCCAGGAGGTTCCCTCGCTGATCGCCAGCGATGATGGCAGTCAGGTGGCCTGCCATGGCGTCGAGGAGGGCCGACTCAGCTAGTCCTGTCCCCCGTCATGCACCCTGCCGCTCTCCCCAACGACGGGAAGGGCGGCGATCTGGCACAATGAGACGACGCAGGACAGGTGAACCCTCCATGGAAATACGCTGGCTGGAAGATTTTCTGGCACTGGCACGCACTCGGCACTTCTCCCGGGCCGCCGAGGAGCAGAATGTTACCCAGCCGACCTTTTCGCGACGCATCAAGCTTCTCGAAGAGGAGATGGGCACGATCCTGATCAATCGGCAGACCCTGCCGCTATCGTTGACGCCGGCCGGCGAGGCCTTCCACGCCATGTGCCACGACGTCACTCGGCGGGTAGAAGTCACCCGCCAGCGCCTGGCGCAAATGGCCGAGGAACAAGCCGGCCAGCTGCGCCTCGGCGCGCCCCAGAGTCTGCTGGCCGAATTTCTGCCGAGTTGGCTGGCGGGCTGGACGCAGCCGCCTCCCCTCACGCCGTATCTACGGGCTACCGCCTGGCTGGTTGGCGACTATTTTCAGGGGCTGGCCTCCGGCGAAGTCGACCTGGCGCTGTGCTACTGGCCGACCACCGGAAGCCCGCTGGAGCTCGCCAACGAGGAAACCGACTACCTGATCGTCGGGCGAGAACGTTTCATTCCCGTGTCGCTGCCGGATTCGGCCGGCTTGCCACGCTTTTCGCTGGAACTCGGCCGCGGCGCCAAGCTGCCATTGATCGGCTACCATCCGCGCGGCATGATCGATGCTGCCATACGCGCCCAATTGGACCGACTGGGCGATAGCCCCACCCTGACGGTGCTCAACGAGAGCGTTCAGAGCGGCAATATCCGCGAACTGGTCAGCCTCGGTTACGGCCTCGGTTGGCTCCCCGAGCGCACCCTGGGTGGAGCGCTGGCGTCCGGGGCCCTGGCCAACGCGGGGGGGCCGCGCTGGACGGTGGAATTCGAGATACGCCTGTATCGCCACCTGACCACAAGGCGCACCGCCACCGACCCGCTCTGGCATCAGATTCGCGCCCGGCAACAGGAGTCAGGATGACATCATCAGCACCTTCGCCGGGCCCCGTTATCGCCTCGGCCAGCTTTCGACCGGCTCGCTGGCTCGCCAACCCGCACCTGCAGACGCTGACGCCACGCCTGCTGCGATCGCGTACCCTGGGCTGGCGCAGTGAATGGTTCGATCTGCCGGATGGTGACGAAGTGGAGCTTTCCTGGGTGACTCCGGAGCCACCGTCACCCACGGCCCCCCTCTTCGTCCTCTTTCACGGCCTCGAAGGCAGCATCGCTTCGCCCTATGCCCGTGACCTGCTCGGCGCCGCCAAGGACGTGGGCTATCGGGCGCTACTGATGCACTTTCGCGGCTGCGGCGCGCGTCCGAACCGGCGCCCGCGGGCCTATCATAGCGGCGATACCGGCGATGCCCGCGTGTTGTTCGAGGCGCTGATGGAGCGCTACCCCGAGGCGCCGCGATTCGCCTGTGGCGTCTCCCTCGGCGGCAACATGCTGCTCAAGCTCGTCGCCGAACCCGAGGTCGATGCGCTGGGCCTATCCGGCGCCATCGCCATCAGTGCCCCATTGGATCTTGCGGCCTGCGCCGAGCGCCTCGGTCAGGGCTTCTCCCGCGTCTATGAGCGACATCTGCTCGGTTCGCTCAAACGCAAGGTCGTCGAGCGATTGAAGTGCGGCGAACTGCCGTTGACGGTCGATGCGCGGACCGTCTCCAGGCTCAAGCGACTGCGTGACTACGATGACGTCGTCACCGCCCCGTTACATGGGTTCAAGGACGCCGCCGACTACTACGCAAAAGCGTCCAGCGGTCCGGTGCTGGGCAGTATCCGCGTTCCCACCCTGCTCCTGCACGCCGCCGACGACCCGTTCATGCCGGCCGACATCATCGACCGCTTTCCCGAACGCTCCTCACTCTTGCACATGGAAGTCGCACGCAATGGCGGCCACGTCGGCTTCATGGAGCGGCGCGGCTCTCGCCTCGAGCCATGGCTTGGGCGGCGTGTCGGTGACCAGCTCAAGACGTGGCGGGATGAGGAGCTTGGCGGTCCAGCATTCGCGCAACCCGAGAGCCCCTGAGTGAACACAAGGGCTGCGCAGGCGACGGCCCCAACACGCTAGCCTGACCTCCCCCCGTGCAATCGACCGCCACGCCGTGCCTTTCCACCATTCCCTGGCTCTTGCCTCGTTGGTAAGCAACGGACAGGTGTCAAGGCGCGACCGACCGAACTACCTCACCCTTTCACGCTGCCATGTTCGTTCACGCAGTCTCTGGGTCTGCGATCGGTTTGCGATGGATCTGCGCCGGCGCCTGGCGCGTAACGAGTGGTAATGCCGAGACCAACGAAGACGGCCGGCCCCAGAATACTCTGGGACCGGCCGTCTGTTGCGCCCGTCGGCTGATGCCTCAGGGGTCCGACAGGTCCGGCGGATTGCCCGGCAGGCTCCAGGTGTAGATCAGATCAACGGCCTGGGCCGTCCCCGATACCGCTTCCAGATACAGGCTGCGCCACAACTGGTAGGTCAGCGTCAGCTCGGCAATCGGCGAGAACACCCCGACGCCATAGCCGACTTCGAGCCGGTCGGTCAGTTTGCCGCTGACCACCACCTGGCTATCCTCACCGGCACCAGCGGTATCCAGGCTCAGGTCCTGAATGCCGAAGGCTTCACCCATGGCGCCCACCGCTCCCCCGGTCTTGCCGAGCGTCAACCCGATCAGGGCCGATGTCAGTGCCCCGCTGGCCCCGCCGTCTTCTGGTGCCTGGCCGCGCAGAACGTAGGACAGTGCGCGAGATTCATCCATCGACGGCTCGGAGAATATCTCAAGATCCGGCTGTGCCGCGAGGCCGGTAACGCGCAAGCCCGCGATCACACCATCGGCCGTGCTCGCCGGATTGCGGATCGCTTCGAAGTCCAGCAACGGCTGGCTCGGTGGGCCGCCAAACACCAGCTTGCCCTCGCGAATCTGCAGATCCTGACCGTAGGCACGGAAGCGACCATCGACCAGGTTGACGTCGCCGAACAGTTGCAGCGGACCATCGGTCTGACGTACCTCAAGGTCTCCCTCGAGCTCGGTTTCCAACCCGTAGGCCTCTAGGCGCATGTCTGGCCCGAGGAGCAGGCGAATCTTGATATCGATGGCCATGCCGGCCTGGGCCATGGCCTCGGCGGTCGACTCGCCAGGCAGCTCTTCCGCCGCGAGCCGTTCGGCCTCACGTGCCTCTTCGTCCTGTTCCCGGGTGATGATGATTTCATCACCGCTCGGTGACACCGCCGATGGCGGTACCTTACCGACCTCGATTCTGGCCCAGGGGATGCGCACTTCGCCGCGCACCCGTAGCCGGTTCGGATTGGCCGAGATGGTCAGATCCGGTGCCAGCTTCAACCGCCCGAACGCCGGCATGCTGGCGAGCAGCGGATCCTGCACCGCCGATAACGCCACGTTGGCTTCCCAGCTCCCCCCCGGCCAGGCGGCATCACCATTGATGTTCAGGCGGCCTTCCTCGGCGTCGATGTAACCGGAAATATCCGCGCTGCTACCGTTCAAGGAGATATCGACGCGACCGTCGGTCACCACGAGGGGCACACCAGCGCCCTTGACGTTCAGCCCTGACAGGGTGATGTCCCCGCTCAGGTTAGGGGCTTCACGATTGCCCTGGATACGGATCTCGCCGTTGAGGCCGCCCTTGAGTTCGTCAATACCACCGGCGAGCGGGCGATAAGGCGACAGACGCACGTCATCGATGGTCAAGCGACCATCGAGCCCTCCCGCGCCGATCGGATCCTGCACGGTGAGGTCCAGAGTCAGGTCGCCGCTGTCGGCCAGCCCGAGTGCCACATCGAGGTCTATCCGCGCTTCACTGGCATCCAGCTGCAGCGACAGGCTGGTGGCCGGCACCGACCAGGCGTTGCCGTAGGCGTCCTGACCGGTGACGCGCACTTCACTACCGAGCTCGGCCTGGGCCTGCCAGCGGCTGCCCCCGGCAGACCAGCCTGCGGTCACGCTGGCCTGAGTGTCACCTTCGATCCGCCAGCCCTCGGGCAGGGACGCATTGACCAGATCCATCGGCAGTTCGCGCACCTCGAGGCTTGCACTGCCTTCGTCCGCCGAGGCACTCAGGGTGTCGGTGGAGCACACCGCGCCCCCTTCTTCGCGTCGCAGGCAGAACGGTTCTACGGTAACCGCAGACGTTGCCAGGTCGGCATCGAACGACAACGGATCATCGAGGCTCAGGCGCCCCTGAGGAAGTTCGACCTCGAGCGGTGATAGCGTCCCCTGGTAGCGGTCCCGCGACGAGTTCATCGCGCCGTCGAGGGCGACCACCAGCTTGTTGAGGGGACCGGCCTCGCTGCCGATCACCGACAGCTCCAGGCGGTGCTGCGACAGCCTGCCGGTGAGGTTCAAGGCGATATCGGCGAAGCGTTGCCCACCGGCCTCGACGTCGCGGGCCTTAAGGCCGATATCGAGCTCGGGGTCTTCGATACCGGCCACTCGCCCGGCCAGCGTCAACTCACCGACTCGGTTCTCGTTAAAGGCGACGCCACTACCGTCGAGGGCCAAGTCCAGCTGCGGCGCCTTCAAGCTACCGCTGGCCTTGATATCACCACTTAGGCGACCGGCCAGGCCCGGATAGAGGCTGGCCATGGCCGGCAAGTCCAGTTCACCATCGACATCCAGCCGGCTCTCGCTGACTTGACCGGCGAGTCGAATACGATTCTCGCCCTGGCGGAAATCCAGCGTATCAATGTCCCAGCGCATGGTGCTGTCGCCGCTAAGGCGCGCCTCCAGCGACAGAGGGCGATCATCGAGACTGCCGGTGATATCGAGCGCCGGCACGTCGAGGCGCCAACCGTCGTCGTCTTGTACGAACGAGACTTCGGCGTTACCACTCAGACTGCCGGATAGCCCTTCCACAAAGGGCTCGGGATTGATGTCGTCGAGTGCCAGGGTGGCATCGAGTGCGAGCCCATCGGACCAACGCACCTGGCCTTCGGTGGATAGGCCGCCGGCGTCGGTGGTCACCGCCAGCGGCGCCCAGCGGTAGTGCTGAAGATCACCGCTACCTTCGAGAACCAGTTCGGTCGACGGTAGGCTTGGCCCTTCGGCGGTCAGCGCAAGGCGAGTCTGATAATCCATCAGCGAGCCGCTGGCATTGAGGTCAATATCGGTGA
>Ga0114954_1000595_pt1 | contig 11415 bp, 12 predicted proteins | sample Porto_4metaG_FD_87299 | JGI IMG/M metagenome (GOLD analysis project Ga0114954, IMG submission 87299) | Marine algal microbial communities from Porto, Portugal - Porto_4 metaG | ecosystem: Host-associated > Algae > Red algae > Unclassified | place: Portugal: Porto | collected 2015-02-02
AGTCGGTGTCGGTCCCTGCCCCGGGCCGGGCCGTCCGCTTGTCCGAGGCCGCCTCCGTCTCGTCACCTGCCGGCCGGTCGAGGTCGCGGGATTCCGCGTGGTCAATGTCGTCGGCGCCGTTATGCCGGTCCGCGGCAGGGCGCATCGACTCGGCGCGCACACGGAAGCCGTCATCGAGATCCGGGTCCTCGCGACAGATCGTCTCGCTCGGGCCTCCCGGCACAGGGTCGATGCCACCTTCGGCGCCGGGATGGCAGCGCAGGATTCGCTTCAGTGCCAACCAGCCGCCCCGCAACGGGCCGTGAGTTTCGATGGCTTCTCGACTGTAGTGCGAGCAGCTCGGCCAGTAGCGGCAGCGTGGGCCGAGCAGGGGACTGATGAGCTTCTGGTAGAAAGCAATCAGCCCGATGGCCAAGCCGGCCACGCATCGCCTTGGCAAGCCAACAAGGGGCGCGTACCGAGTCATGGACGATGCCCCGGCCGACGCTCACCGCGTCGGTCAGCCCTTGTTGGCATACAGCAAGTCGGGATCGATCAGGGGGGCACTGGTGATACGGGCGGTGTCGCCTTCCAGTCCCAGGTAGAAGCAGCTCTTGCGTCCGGTGTGGCAGGCGGGACCGGTCTGATCCACCTGCAGCAACAGGGTATCGCCATCACAATCCAGTACCGCGCTGACCAGCCCTTGCTGCTGACCGGAGGACTCGCCCTTGCGCCACAGCCTTGCGCGGGAGCGGGAGAAGTAGCACACCCGACCGGTCGACAACGTCTCCAGCAAGGCTTCATGATTCATCCACGCCATCATCAGCACCTCACCGCTATCGTGCTGCTGGGCAATGGCCGGCAGCAGGCCGTCGTCGTTGAAACGTACGGCGTCGAGTAGCTCACCAATGGCCACGGTGCTGTCGGTGGCGGCGCGCTCGAGGCGCTTGAGTAGCTCAGGCATGGGGCGATCCAGGTAGAGCAAGGCGGCGAGGCGCCAAGCGGGTCAATGGGGTTGGCAGGCTTGACACAGCCCAAGCAGCTCGATGGTCTGCCGCTGAACCTTGAACCCAAGCGCCTTGGCCTGGGTCGACAACTGCTGATTGATCTCGTCCAGGTGCAACTCTTCGACCAGGCCGCAATCGCGGCAGATCAGGAGCTGAAAGCGATGCGCATGCTCGGGGCAGGGGCAAGCCACGTAGGCGTTGAGGGACTCGATGCGATGCACGAGCCCTTGTTCGATCAGAAACTCCAGCGCCCGATAGACCGTCGGCGGCCTGGCCGCGGCGTGGTCCTCGGCGAGCCGATCGAGCAATTCATAGGCTTTCAACCCACCGCTGGCCTCGGCGATCAGCTCGAGGACCCGGCGACGAATCGGGGTGAAGCGAACGCCGCGTCGCTGGCATTGCTGTTCGGCCTGATGAAGCAGGGCAGAATCGGTCATGGCGTCCCTGGTAGCGGATGTCGGACGGCCGTTTCACGAAGCGCGAAGGGCCCATCACAGAAAGCAGAGCCCTATTCTACCCGCTGACCAACGGGGCGGCCAGCCGACAGCCTCGTGGCAAGGGCTGCTGCGCTGCAGTCGAGAGATTCAGATAGCCACGGCCGGCGCGTCCTGCAGTTCACCTTGGCGGGCAAAATGATGTTGGGCGAAGGCGACGCGCTCGGCCACGGAAACACCGTCCGGCTGTTGCTCGATCAGTTCGAGGCGGCTGCGCAGCCCCTCGCCGTTGGCCATCTGGATGGCCAGGCCGGGACGCGCGTTGAGCTCCAGCAACATCGGTCCGAGATCGCGATCGAGCACCATGTCGGTGCCCAGATAGCCAAGCCCGGTCATCTCAAAGCAGCTCGAGGCCAATTCCAGCAGGGTGGTCCAGCCCTCGATCTGCAGGCTAGCCAGTTCATGCCCGGTATCCGGATGGTCGCTGCGGGAGCGGTCGAACTGAACGCCGCGCACGGCTCGTCCACTGGCGATGTCGATACCGACCCCCACGGCTCCCTGGTGCAGGTTGGCCTTGCCGTCCGAAGCCGCGGTCGATAGCCGCATCATCGCCATCACCGGGTAGCCCTTGAAAACGATCACTCGAATATCCGGAACGCCTTCGTAGCTATAGGCGGCGAATCCGGTATCGAAATTGATCAGTGCCTCGACCAGAGCAACATCCGGCGACCCGCCCAGCGAGTAGAGTCCCGACAGGATATTCGACACATGCCGCTCGATATCCTCGATGTCGAGCTCGGCGCCACTGGGCTTGATGAAGTGCTTGCCCTCGACCCGTTCGATGACGAGGATGCCCTTGCCGCCACTACCCTTGGCTGGCTTGATCACGAACCCTGTCTGGCCGGCGAGCATCTCGGCGATGTGCTTGACCCCGAACTGGGTGGTCACCGTCCCGATCAGGCGCGGCGTGGCGATGCCATATTCTTCCGCCAGGAGCTTGGTCTTTAGCTTGTCATCGACCAGCGGGTAAAGCTTGCGGCTGTTGTAACGTCCGATGTAGCGAATATTGCGCCGATTCATGCCGATGATGCCCTTGGCCTCAAGCTTCGCTGGCGTGGTCCAGTTACGCATGCCTCAGTCCTCCGTCACTGGCTTGAACCGGCGCAATTCGAGCAGGCGGTACCCGGTGTAGTTACCCAGCAGCAGGATGAATGCCATCAGGATCAACTGGACGCCGAGGAAGTTGAACGTGATATGGCGAATCCATGGGTTATTCATGGCGAGGTAGGCCAGCACCGCCGTCAGCAAGCTGCCACCACCCTGTACCAGCACCTGCTTGGGGCCTTCCTCTTCCCACAGAATCGACATCCGCTCGATGGTCCAGGACAGGATGATCATCGGGAAGAAGGTGATGGTGAGACCCGCGTTCAAGCCGAAGCGATAGGACATCACGGTAAAGATCGAGATGATGGCGATGACCGTGATGATCACCGCCGACACTCGCGCCACCAGAAGCAGGTTCAGGTGTGAAAGATAACTTCGGATGACAAGGCCGACCGCGACCACGAGCAGAAAGCCGACGAGGCCGGTGAGCAGGGTGGTCTGAATGAAGGCCAGGGCGATCAGTACCGGCATGAAGGTGCCTGAGGTCTTGATCCCCACCAGTACCCGCAGCAACACGACGACCAAGGCGCCAATGGGAATCAGCAGAATGGTCTGGAACAACGCCTGTTCTTCAAGCGGGAGGCTATGAATGGAAAAGTTGAGTAGCGTGTCCTCGTCTTTGGCCAACTGGCTGCGCACCGCAGCGGCGGCGGGCTGATTGCGCGACAGCATCGAGAAGGAGATACGAGAATTGCTGCCGCCTTCCACTTCCAGTACGGCCTGGCCGGCGTTCTCCCACAGCAACAGGTTGTCCGGACGGCCTTGGGCGCCGTTGACCGGATTGAACAACTCGCGCTTGTCGCCATCATAGACTTCCACCCACGAGGCCAGGCTCTGGCGACGACGACCGCTATCGAGCACCAGGCCACTGACTTCCTGAGCGGCGACGCCTGCCTGGTTGAGCAGGCGAACGAGCAACGGTACACGATCGAACTGGGTCAACAGCAAGCGAGCGTTTTCCCCCTGGCGCTCATCGGTGAAGTCGAGCAGCAGCTCCCGAGCGAAGGTAAACGCATCGGAGGAGCGCGACCAGGCCCGCGCGATGACTTGATCGGCGGCGGTGTCATAGGGGCGCTCCCAGGCCACGTCCTGGACCTCTGGCGCCGGTGGCAGGGAGCCTGCCTTGCGGGCACTAGGGGCGACGAGTACCTGGGCACTGTAGTACAGGCGTTGGTCACCGATGGCCTCGCGGGTCGACCATTCGGCACGGCGCGCTCCGTTCTCCTGCAAGAACGCCAGGCCATAGCCGGGCGACGCCGTATGCTCGGTCAGCACACGAAAGCCCGGCTGAGACGAGGGCAGGGCCATGTCGACCTTGGCCGACTCGCCTTCGCCGTCAAAGGTTACCTGGGCTTCGATCTCCCATACCTGACGTTGTTCGCCCGGCGTCCAGGGGACCTCGAACTGAACGTGGCGATGAACGCTCATGACGATCCCGACGACCAGTAGCAGGGCGACGATCAGATAAAAGGGCAGTCTGGACATGATTCTTCCTTGCTGAAAACGGACGCCGAGGCCGCCGAGACGAGTACCCCGGCGAGACGACGAGTTGCCTAGGGCTGTTCCTGATCGTCGAGATCGGAGGCTTCGTCATCATCCGCCTCTTCGGCTGATTCGCCACCGGAGAACTCCGGGCGGGGGTGGACATAGTGCTCAGCTACATCGATGACGGCAATATCCATCAAGAAGCGACGGCCAAGAAGAATGGGGTAGCTCAGGTGAGTGCGGTCGCTGAGCGTGAACTCCACCGGCTCACGCAGTGGGCCCAGCGTCATCAGCAGGCTGACGACCGGCCGGCTCTCCTCGCCGGAAGACTGGACGACGCGCACCTCACGCTCCACCGGCGCCTCGATCCATTCATCCCTTATGCTCTCGACGACGACATCGTCGTCGTCGAGCCCCAGCTTGAAACGCACCCAGTCCTCGCCGTCACGCTCGAAGGTCGTGACCTCCGTGGCGGACAGCGACGAGGTATTGGCCCCGGAATCGATGCGTGCCTTGAGGTAGGTCCCCACATCCGGCAAGCCCACCCATTCGCTGCGCCCGACAAGTTCCTTGTTGCCGAGACCAGCTGCTTCGGCACTGCACTCACTGACGACCGTCTGCGTCTCACGATCGCCTTGGTCTAGCCGCGCCACATCCCCCCGCAATCCGCGCAGCAAACCGCCAACTTCACGAATATCGGCGCTCATGCGCCGATCCTGCCCGGCGCGCTCTGCCAGCATGTCCTGGGTCAGGCCACACTGACCGGCGAGCTGAGCTTCTAGGCGATCGATCCCGGCCTCGAACTGGGCCGGAGACACCGGCGTAGGAGGAGGAGTCCGATCGACCGGAGCCAGGGCGCATCCACCCAATAACATGGCGCCCACGATGGGCATCAGGAAAAACGGTCGAAAGGGCATCGCGGTTGCGTCCTTCTGTCGGCATGAATCAGAGTGTAGAGCCCGCTATCCACGGTGTCTGGAACGCCGGTGAAAATCGGTAAATTGACGCGATGATAAGGAGCGCGCCGCCTCGTGTCCATGCCGGAACTGGCGCAACCAACGAGGTTTCAGCGCCTGAGAAAGACCGCACCGGTGTCTTTCTTGCCGATTCACGGCACCCCAAGGCTGTGTCAACGACCGAGATCACGTGAGTCAGGCGATCTGACCGCGGGCAAAGAAAAAGGTGCCATCACGCCAAAGGCTTAGCGCAAAAATCGCATAGTTTCTGTCAGGCGGGGCATACACCTGGGCACAGAACCGGGCATGGTTCCTGCAGTGGCGCCAGGGCTGTGCCGGCTCTGGAGGCGGTTCTGTGGTGGGCGCAGGTCGGCTCAGGACGCCGCCGTGGGTGCGTCATCAGCGCCCCACCTACGGCAAAGCATGTACGTGAGGCAGAGAAGCCCGAGGCTGAGCATGTCCCGGGGATCGATGATCTGGGCACCACAAGGCAACCGGCCAGGGAAGGCGACGGGCCCCGCCGGGCGTGTTGCTACCGGCGGGGGCTGTGCTGTGCGACATTGGCTGCAGGCGTCCGGTCATCGTGGTGCGCTGCTTACGCCATGACCTGGCCGTACTCACTGCATGACGAAGGTCTCGAATCACGCCGGCTTGCTGACAATGAGGGCAGCGTTCACGCCACCGAAACCAAAGCCATTGCACAGGGCGTGGCGGGTGGGGTGCGTTCTGCCTGTATCCGGCACAAAATCCAGATCCTGCATCTCGTCGTCGGCATCGAGGAAGTTCAGGGTCGGCGGTAGACGGTCGTGGATCGCCGCAAGCCCCGCGAAAAGACTCTCGACGCCGCCGGCGGCGCCAAGCAGGTGGCCGGTGGCGGACTTGGTCGACGAGATCGGGATACCACCGAGGGCATCACCAAATACGCGCCGCAGCGACGCAATCTCGGCACGGTCCCCGACTGGCGTCGAGGTCGCGTGGGCATTGATGTAGTCGATATCATCGCCGCCGAGATTCGCCATGCGCAGTGCGGCCTGTATGGCATCGGCCGCCCCGGCGCCGTCTTCGGGCCCGGCGGTGATGTGATGGGCATCGGCACTGGTGCCATAGCCGCTCAGCACCGCCAGCGGTGTAGCGCCGCGGGCTTGGGCGTGCGCCAAAGTCTCGATGACCATGAGCCCGGCACCTTCCCCCATCACGAAGCCGCTACGCGACTTGTCAAACGGCCTCGATGCGCGCTCGGGATGCTCCTGCTCGGTGGACAAAGCCTTCAGCGCATGGAAGCCTGCTAGCGACAACGGATCGACGCAGGCCTCGGCGCCACCCACGAGCGCGACCTCGGCCTCGCCACTGCGCAGCATCCTCATGCCGTCACCGATGGCCTGGATACCCGCGGCGCAGGCCGTGACCGGGCAGCCAAGGGGACCGCGAAAGCCGTAGCGGATCGAGACGTTGCTGGCCGCCATGTTGGCCAGAAAGGCCGGCACGGTAAAGGGCGAGAGGCGGCGGTGCCCGCGTTCGGTCAGGGTATTCTGCGCCTGGGTGATGGTCGGAAAGCCACCGATCCCGGAGGCGATGATCGTTGCCGTGGCACGACGCTCGGCCTCGCCTTGGGGGAACCAGTCGGCCTGGCTCAGGGCCTCGTTGGCGGCGGCGAGGGCGTAGAGGCTGAACAGGTCCAGCTTGCGACGCTCCTTGGCATCGGCGACGCGATCCGGGTCGAATCCGGCGTCGGGGTCCTGATCGATGCCAGGCACCAGGCCGGCAATCTTGATCGGCAATTCGCCACTATCGAAGCGTCTGATCAGGCCGATACCGGAGTGCCCGGAGACCAGCCGTTCCCAGCTCGGGTTGACGCCGCATCCGAGGGGACTGATCATTCCCATGCCGGTGATGACGATAGGTGATTGCATGCTGTCTCCAGAAGGCTGACGGTTGTCGCCACGCTAGCATCGCGCTAAATATGATCAAGATAATATTGTCTGCCGACGGCGAGGACGTCATGCCCTACTCAAGCGACCACAAGGCAAGTTCCCGGGAGCGGATCCTGACATCCGCCATCGAGCTATTCTGTCGCAACGGCTTCAATAAGGTCTCCATCGGCCAGATCATGAAGCTGGCGAAGCTCACCCATGGCGCCTTCTATTCGCACTTCGAATCGAAGGAAGCGCTGTACAATGCCTCCGTCCATGAGACCCTGAAGGGCAGCCGTGCCGCGCGACTGGTCAAGGGGCCGCTGTCGATCAAGCACCTGACGGCGCTGGTCGCCAACTACTGGAACCTTCAGGAACTCGAACGCAAGAGCCAGCCGGGGCCGGAAACCGTGCTGTTCAACGAGATCGGCAACGACAATCCCGAGATCAGGACGCTCTTCCAGGCGTCTTACCAGCGTATGCGCAAGATGCTGGAAACCCGCCTCATCGCCTTGAGCCGACTGAAGAAACTGCCGTTCGAGCCAGACCGCGACGCCATCGCCGAGAAGTCACGGGCGATTCTGGCATCGCTGGTCGGCGCCGTGGCGATCGCCAAGAGCCTGCCGGACGAAGAGGAGAGGGCGTACATCCTTGAGGCGGCCCAGAAGCAGATTCTCCTGATGCTGGGCGTGGATGAGCGCGAGATGGAAGGGCTGCTGGCCACCTAGGCGAACCCTGTCAGCAAAGGGCAGCCGTCCGACGACACAACGAGCTTGCAGGCCATCCGCCAAGCATCAAACGAGACGCTTGCGCAACATCGTCCTGTCCCCGAGATACCCTTCAGGCGTCTCGAACCCTGCGGCCAGATGGAAGGGCAAGACAGTCAAGCCTGAGCTTGAATTCAACTGACACCATTCCAGGCCACGCTGACGCATGCGCGACGCCATATGATCGAGCATCGCCTTGCTGATGCCAGAGTAACGAGCATCCGGTGAGCCATGGTTCAGCAGAATCCAGCCATCGTCACGCCACATGCACACCCCACTGAATACGCGACGAGCAATCGATGACCTCTGCTACGTCGTTGATGCGGTGGATCATGGAGTGGGAAGGCCAGGGGGCGTCGGCTTGAGCACCCTGGCCCTCCCACGTCGCGGCTAGGCCCCCTCTGGGGACTACAGGTGGCGGGCGGGCTCTGATGCAAGAGATTCATGCAGCAGATGGATGAAGGATTTCGATTCCGGGATTTCCTGTAAACCAATGGCCGTCACGGCAATCCCGGGAGTCCAGGAGTTCATCACTGCTGCGCCTGATAGCGTGGCAAGCCGCGCTAAACTGACACTCTCATGAGTCTGAGGAATACCTGCGCGTTCCAACTGCCGTTGAACGATGCCCATCATGGTGCCTTTCAGGATGTCGGCCCTTGGCCAGACAACCGTTTCACCGTCCTGGAAGACAAGATTCCAGATAGTCGCTTCACTCAATCGTCCCTGCCGGTCCACGAAAGCGGCATCGTCAAAGCTCCGGCGTATGGCTTGATGCAGATAGTAGGTCTTGGCAGACTCGCCAACATGCTTGATCCTGGCTAGAGGTCTCTCATAGTGTATTGCGTCGAGCCTCAGAGGGCCGTCGGGGCCATTGGATGGCGCCGCTGTTCGAACGAGAACCTCAGGGTCTGCGTCCATGCTGTCAGCGGTAAACTCACCGCCGCGGGAAAAGACAGTAGCCGTCAATGACTGGTCTACCGGACCCTCGTTGATAGCCATCTCGATATAGGATCGGACCTGTTCGTCGGGCAAGGCTCGCCCGAAGAATTCCACCGAGGCTTCGCGAAGGCGAGTCAAATGCAGGTCCATTCCCTTGACCTTGCGATTTCGAACCTGCATTGCCGTGAAGTGTGCAAACCCTGCAAAGGCGATTGGCGTCAGCTCTCGGGAGCTTACCGCTTGGCCATTGATCTGGGCTGGATAGAGTCTGGGCACGCTAGACATGATTTTCTGCTCCTTGGTGAACCTGTATCAAAGAGCCAGTACCTTAGACCCTGACAGTGCTGTCAGGGTCAAGAGCAGCTGAGTGAAGCGAGAGAAAAACATGAAAATAGGCGAGCTGGCGACCAGCACCGGCGTGAGCGTGCGGATGCTGCGCTACTATGAGGCCGAGGGATTGCTGAAGCCGAAACGAACGGAAAGTGGCTATCGCGATTATGAACCCGCAGAGATTCGTACCGTCGAGCGGATCAAATTGCTTGGCTCGGCGGGCATGACCCTGGCGACGATTCGGGCATTCCTGCCGTGCGTGAGGGGAGATGATCCAGTGTTCGAGCCGTGTGATGAGTTACGCAACGTCTTGCATGAGCAGCTACGTCTGGCTGATCAGAAGATGGAGAAGCTGATGCAAAGCCGAGGCGTGTTGAAGAGTTTCCTGCAGGACGTGGAAGGTTGACGAAGGCAGCGCCGAGGCTCCTGAGTGTCTTCCCCTGTATCGAATTTAACATAATATACATTATGCGACCTATTGGCATGAGTCCCAGTGCGAACGCTATCACAGACGTAAACCACCACCATGTTGCTGATGCACCAATCCGTGTTTGTCGGCGTGGTGGCTGGCATGCCTCTGTTCTGGGCCGTTGGTCACGCCAATCCCCGTTTGGCTTTTTACGACTGGGAACGGGCGCGCTGGCAACCGTCGGACAGTAGATTGGATGGCCCGAGCGCCTTCGGTGTCAGCATCATCACCGGCTCATTGATTCCTGTCTTCCAACCGGAGCGTTAACGGCGATTGCGATAGCTGCGCCTTGATATCAGCAACGTAGGAGTCATGCGACCGACAAAACCGCAGCAGCCGAATCAAAAGTCATGCGCTGCGTCCGAGCTCCCGGGTCCCTCTGGGTGAAACCTCTTCAGATGCACGCGCCTGGCGAAGCGAATGCTGGGCCGGATGAGCATCTCGACGCTCCCGACCACAAATAGCCAGGTTCCCGCGTCGACCAGAGAGTCGAAGAAGAAAAAGACCGATCCGATCAAGAACCAGATGCCAATCAGCAAGTCGTTGACGATGCTGAGGACCTCATAGCGTTGGCGGATCACGATCTCTTCGTGTCCGATGTGAATGACTGTCGCGGCGGCGTCAGGTTGCGCTGAGTTCGGCATGGGCTCGTTCCTGTGGCTCGTTGGCAATAGGGATTCGATCGACACTAGCACGCGAGGTGCTGCGCTGACGGCCTGAGAACGTCGCGGTCTTCGCCGTGGCCACCCTGGGTTATGCCGGCGTACTGGCAGGACCTGCCGTCATCGGTTGATCGCCGGGTTGAGCAGTCTTGTGGGTGCCCTTCTGCTGCTGTCGGCCTTGTTGCTGATAGCCGCCTCGGCTAGCCGCTGGACAAGGTGACAGCGCCCGTTTTGCGCCTTGCTTCGCTCGAGGCGTGATCCACCGTCTGGCGCCGAAGGCGGAGTGCGCTGCACCTCATCGTCCGATCTGGAACTGCTGGTACGTCTCACGAGCGCGCACCAGATGGCGACGCATGGCCTCATGCGCCGCCTGTGGGTCGCGTGCCAATATCGCTTCAACGACCTCAAGGTGTTCCTGTTCCACGCGGCTCAAGTAGCTATTCGACGATGCCGTGTTGACCTCGCTACTGACCAGCTTGGCGCGGGGAATTGCGCTGGTATTGAGCTGCTCGAACAGCACGCTGAAAAAAGGATTGTGTGTTGCGACGGCGATCGCCCGGTGAAAGGCAAAGTCTTCATTGCGTGCCATGGTCCTTTGCTCCCGAGCCACGACGAAGGCGGCATGACACTGCTCGATGTCGCGCCGATCATCCTCGGTATGGCGTGTGGCCGCCAGCGCCGCCGCCGCTGGCTCCAGGTTGAGGCGTAGCTCGAGGACGTGAAGAATGTCCTCCACCGTGGTCGGTCGAATGCGTTTGGCGGGCATCGCTTCCGCGGGGGTCGAGCGCAGCACCGTCGTGCCGACGCCACGCCTAGCCTCGACTAGGCCGAGAGACTTCAAGTGCGCCACGGCTTCACGAATGACGGTACGGCTGACACCGAAAGACTCGCAGAGTCCACTTTCCGTCGGCAGCCGCTCGCCGACATGAATCGAACCGCCGGTAATCAACCGCTCGAGCTGCTCGGCAACGTTCAGCGACAGGCTGCCCTCTCGGGACAGCTTCTGAACATTGAGCGGCGGCGCCTCCCTTCGGGCTTCGGGCTTGGCTACCATAACGATTCCTCTTCGGTGCGCGCGTCCATTCGCGCGAATGCATACGTGGCTTGGCGCAAGTTTAACAGGCCGCTCTGGTACGGTCGCCTAGCCATTATTCGTCGTCAGGGTGCCCCTGGGCCACGAACTTGCCTCCCTGGTGGACCACCGCTGGGTCATCGGGGTCAAGGCGCCCGTCCTTCGCCTCGGTTTCTGCGCGCCAGGGCTCGGAGCTGTCCTTGGGAACCCAGCCAAGAAACGACGCGCGGTGGTTATCCCA
>Ga0114954_1000602_pt1 | contig 11302 bp, 10 predicted proteins | sample Porto_4metaG_FD_87299 | JGI IMG/M metagenome (GOLD analysis project Ga0114954, IMG submission 87299) | Marine algal microbial communities from Porto, Portugal - Porto_4 metaG | ecosystem: Host-associated > Algae > Red algae > Unclassified | place: Portugal: Porto | collected 2015-02-02
ATTATCGACACCCTGCCCGACGACAGCGGGCCATTGTGGACGCTGATGGTGGCCCTGGCCGCCAGCGACAACGGCTACCGTGTTCATTTGATGGATGCCCCGCTACCGTTCAGCGACCTGCCACTGGCCCTGGAACGTCTCCGCGCCGCCGCCGTCATCCTGTGCAGCGGCAAGGCCGAACGTTCCGATGTCATTCGCCGCCAGCTGCCGCGCCTTGCCGAGCAGCTGGAGGCACCGCTGGCTCTATGTGGACCGGTGTCTCGCATTCGTGCCAGCGAGCTCGGCGACAGCGGCGTCGAACTGCTCGGCGACGACATCCCTCAGGCCATGGACCGTCTGCGCCCGCTCACCTAACCCCGCGCAGACCGAGCCATCCGACTTGGAGGCAACATGCCGCTTACCCTGGTGTGGTTTCGCAGCGACCTGCGCGTCCAGGACAATACCGCCCTGCACCAAGCCGCCCGCCGGGGACCGGTGGTCGCTGTCTTCCTGTCCAGTGTCGAGCAGTGGCGCGACCACGGCCACGGCGCCAACAAGATCGCCTTCTGGCACCGCGGCGTCGCCGCCCTCGGTGACGAACTGGCCAAGCTCAACATCCCCCTGCTGGTGCGCGAGGCACCCCGCTTTGACGACGCGCCAGAGACGCTGCTGCGATTGGCTCGCGACCTCGGTGCCGAGACCCTGTGCTTCAATCGGGAGTACCCGCTCAACGAGTGGCGGCGCGACCAGGCGGTGACGACGGCAGCCGACGCTCATGGCATAACGGTTCACGCCTACCGCGACGCGGTGGCCTTCAGCCCCGGCGAGCTCAAGACTGGCAAGGGCGACTTCTACGGGGTCTTCACGCCCTTCGCCAAGGCCTGGCACAAGGCCATCGACGGCGAACGCCTCAGCGTCCTGGATCCACCCGCTCCGCAGGCCACGCTCGACATTGGCTCGGACCCGATGCCCGCGCCTGGCGACATCGCTGCCGCCGCCGTCGAGCCTTCGCGTTGGCCCGCCGGCGAGCACGAGGCCGCCGAACGCCTGTCGCGCTTCCTGCGCCAGCGCGCCCGCCGCTACGCGGAACAGCGCGACTTCCCTGCCATCGACGGCACCAGCGAGCTGTCGCCCTACCTCGCCCTCGGCATGTTGTCTTATCGCCAATGCCTGCAGGCCGTGATGACGTTGAACGACGGCCACCTGGCCGACGGTGATGCCGGCCTGACCGCCTGGGTCAATGAACTGGTATGGCGCGAATTCTACCAACATGTCGTTGTCGGCTTTCCCCGGGTGTGTCGTCATCGCGCCTTCCAGCGCCACACCGAGGCTCTGGCCTGGCGCGACGCGCCAAACGACTTCGCCGCCTGGTGCGAGGGTCGCACCGGCTACCCGATCGTCGACGCCGCCATGCGCCAGCTGACCACCACCGGCTGGATGCATAATCGCCTGCGCATGGTGACCGCCATGTTCCTCTCCAAACACTTGCTGATCGATTGGCGGCGGGGTGAGGCCTTCTTCCTCGAGCACTTGGTGGATGGTGAGTTCGCCGCCAATAACGGCGGCTGGCAATGGGCCGCATCCACCGGCACCGACGCCGCCCCTTACTTTCGCATCTTCAACCCCACCACCCAGTCGACTCGCTTCGACCCCGACGGGGACTTCCTTGTCCAGTGGCTGCCGGCACTGCGAGACTTGCCGGCCAGGCAACGCCATGCCCCCTCCTCCGACCTGCTCACTCCGGCCGCTTACCCCGCCCCCATTGTCGAGCACAGGGCCGCCCGTGCCCGTGCCCTAGACGCCTTCAAGGCGCTATCGACATAGCATCGACCACGGCGCTATCCACGTAACGCCGACACCGTCTCGACCGACTGGAGCCTTCGATGTCCCAAGACCCCGCGTTGGCGGCCTTCTGCCGCACATTTAATTTTCTAGACAAAACATGTACAAAAAAACTATACGAGTTATATACTGACGACATAGTATTCACCGACCCGATTCATCGCGTAGAGGGCATAGAAACGCTACTGGCGTACTTCAACGACTTGTACAACAACGTCGAATCGTGCCAGTTCGAGTTCCCACATGCACAGCGTCAAGGTTCTACAGCCTTTGCCGTCTGGACCATGACCTTACGCCACCCTCGGCTCGACCGAGGCGCTCCGGTTCGCGTCGATGGCTGCTCGCACCTGATCTTCAGCGAAGCACAGCCCGATAAGGTCTGTGTCCACCGCGACTACTTCGACGCTGGTGCCATGCTCTACGAGCGATTGCCGCTGCTGGGGACGGTGATTCGTCGGATCAAACGCCACGTCGCCACCTGATCGCATCCAATCGTCGAGCCGCGACGTAACCACTACCCATGTGCACCGTCGCCCTCCGGTGGATAGCCGAATGATCGCCCCGACACTCCGCAGCCAGCAGGAGGATCTTGCCTATGGCCCGCCGCAAGCCACATCCGACGCCCACCAAGGGATCACTCCGCATCTGGCTTACCGGCGCCACGTCTGGCATCGGGGCCGCCCTGGCTCGCCACCTGCTGGCAGAAGGGCACCGAGTCGCCCTCAGCGCGCGACGCGAGGAGGCCTTGCAGGCCGTCGCCGGGGATGCCGGCAATGCCCTGTTGGTGCCGGTAGATGTGACCCGCCGCGACGCCATGGCGGAGGCAGCGCAGCGTATCGACACCGCGTTCGACGGTCTCGACATGGTCATCCTCAATGCCGGTACCTGTGAGTACCTGGAAGGCGGCAGGGTCGATGCGGCGCTGGTCGAGCGCGTCTTCGCGGCCAACCTGTTCGGCGCGGTCAACGGCATCGAGGCTGCCCTGCCACTGCTGCACCGCGCCCGCGAGCAGGGCTCGCGCCCGCTGCTGGCCGCCACCTCCAGCGCCTCGGCGTTCTTCGCCATGCCTCGTGCAGAGGCCTACGGCGCGTCCAAGGCCGCGCTCAGCTACTTCATGGAATCCTTGCGCCTGGACCTGGCCCACCAGGGCATCGACGTCAGCGTCATCCACCCGGGCTTCGTCAAGACGCCCATGACCGAGCGCAATGACTTCCCCATGCCCATGGCCGTGAGCGCCGAGAAAGCCGCCACTCTCATCATCGAAGGCCTGGCGGCGAGGCGGCGAGACATCCACTTCCCGCGCCGCCTTACGTGGGTGATCAAACTACTGGGGGCGCTACCGCTCAGCGCGCGCACCGCCATCGGCAAGCGCCTCGTTCGACGTCACGACAGCGCGGACCGCAATACCCCGGAGCCCCGCCAATGACCCGTCCAACAACGCCGGTGCCAGGACAGCGCGTCGCCGTGATAGGAGGCGGCATCAGCGGCATGGCCGCCGCGCGCTACCTCTGTTCACGCCACCGGGTCACGCTGTTCGAAGCCGGCCCACGCCTCGGCGGACATACCGCCACCGTCGATGTGCATCTCGATGGACGAGACTACGCCATCGACACCGGCTTCATCGTCTTCAACGATCGTACCTACCCGCACTTCCAGCGCCTGCTCGATCGCCTGGGCGTGGCCTACCAACCCACCGAGATGAGCTTTTCGGTGCACGAGACCGCTCGCGACTTCGAGTACAACGGCCACACCCTGGCCTCGCTGTTTGCCCAGCGCCGCAACCTGCTGCGACCGAGTTTCTACCGCCTGCTGCGGGATATCCTGCGCTTCAACCGTCGCGCCATCGCCGACCTGGAACAGGACCGCCTGGTGCCGCGGCAGTCACTCGGTGAGTACCTCGCCAAGGCCGGCTTCGGTCACGATTTCCAACGCCATTACCTGCTGCCCATGGGCGCCGCCATCTGGTCGGCGAGCCTGGCCGAGATACAGGCCTTCCCGGCGCTGCTGTTTCTGCGTTTCTTTCACCATCATGGCCTGCTCGCGGTCACCCACCGCCCCCAGTGGTTCACCCTGGTGGGCGGCTCGCGGTCGTACATTCCCGCCCTCATCGCCCCCTATGCCGATGCCATTCGCCTGGCGACCCCGGTACGCGGGGTGCGCCGCCGGGACGATAGCGTCGAGGTACACACCGACCACGGCATGGAGACCTTCGACCAAGTCGTGCTGGCGACCCACGCCGATCAATCCCTGGCCCTGCTCGAAGACGCCAGTCGCGATGAACTGCAAGTACTGTCGGCGCTGCCCTACGCCGACAATGAAGTCATCCTGCATACCGATAGCACGCTGCTGCCTCGCCGCCAGCGCGCCTGGGCCAGTTGGAACTACCGTCTCGACGGTCGTGGGGGAGCCGAACGTGTCAGCGTGACCTACGCCATGAACGTACTGCAGCGCATCGACAGTCCCCATGTGTTCTGCGTGACCCTCAATGACAGTGGGAGCATCGAACCCACCAAGGTATTGGCACGCTTTCGTTATGCACACCCGCAGTTCAGCCTGGCCGGCCAAGCCGCCCAGGCTCGCCACGCCGCCATTTCCGGCGCCCCTGGCAGGACCCATTTCTGCGGTGCCTACTGGCGCCATGGGTTCCATGAAGACGGCGTTTGGAGTGCGCTGAGGGTGGCCGAGGCGCTCGGCTGCCAGGAGGACGATCACCTGCATCTGGCGAGGGCCACGGAGGGCGAGACGTGAACCAGAACCGGCACACGAGCTTGCACCAGGGCTTAAGCGCCGCCTGCGACGACGCTGGGGGCCCGCCCCGGTCTCGCATCTACCGCGGCACCCTGAGCCACCGGCGCTTCAGTCCTCGCGACCACCGCTTCACGGTGGCGCTGTGGATGGCCTGGCTGGACTTGGCCGAGCTGCCGACGCTGTTCGATCGTGTACCGGGATTCAGCGCGCGTGGCGCAGCACTGGCACGGTTCCGTCGTGAGGACTACCTGGCGCCGACCGATCTCGATCTGTCGGCCGCCGCCAGGAGCGAGGTCCGCAACCAACTGGGCGAAGCTCCAGCGGGGCGGGTCTGCCTGCTGACCCAGCTACGCACGCTGGGGATGGGGTTCAATCCCATTTCTCTCTACTACCTCTACCATCTACCAGGGCAAGACGGCACCGAGCGCCTCGGTGCGGTACTCGGCGAGGTAACCAATACCCCGTGGGGAGAGCGAACCTGCTATGCCACCGCGGTGACGGGGGAGCGCCACCGGCACACGGCAAGCTTCGCCAAGGCCATGCATGTGTCACCGTTCATGGCCATGGACATGACCTATCGCTGGGCCTTTAACAGCCCCGGCGAGCGGCTGCTGATGCAGATGGAAAACTGGCAGGACGGCAAGCGCCTTTTCGACGCCACCCTGACACTCACCGGACGGCCCGCCACGCGACGCGTGCTGCTCACCACCCTGGCGCGTCAGCCCTGGATGACCGCCAAGACCCTGGCCGGGATTCACTGGCAGGCGCTGCGCCTGTGGTGCAAACGCGTGCCCGTCGTCCTGCACTCCGCCCCCCGGGGCACTGCTCGCAACAACGCCAGTCGCCACGACGCCCCACCCGCTCCAGCCCCGGAGGAGACCCCCTAGTGAATACGCTCAGAAGCGTTCCCAGCAAACGGGAGCCCCCCGAACAAGGCCGCCTGACGCGATGGATGAAGCCGCGCCTGCTCGCTCAACTCGCGCGCCTGGAACACGGCGAGATCACCCTGATCGACGGCCACGAGCGCCACCTCCTGGGGGCGGGCGGCGTGCTCCGCGTGACCCTAGTGATTCGCCACCCCAAGGCCTGGAAGCGCATGGCCCTCGGCGGCACGGTGGGTGCCGCCGAATCCTACATGGATGGCGACTGGGACGCCGACGACCTGGTCGCGCTGGTACGCCTGTTCGCTGCCAACCTCGAGCGGGTCAACACAGAAATGGAAGGCGGGCTGGCGAGCCTCGGACGCTGGCTACTGGCGGCGATACACCGCCGTCAGCGCAATAACCTCAGCGGCTCGAGACGCCACATCGCGGCCCACTATGATATCGGCAATGAGCTGTTCGAGACCTTCCTCGATCATCGCCACTGGATGTACTCCAGCGCGGTGTTTCCATCGCCTGACGCCTCCCTGGAGGAGGCGTCGACTCACAAGCTCGATGTGATGCTCGACAAGCTCGACGTGCGCGCCGAGCACCATCTGCTGGAGATCGGTACCGGCTGGGGTGGCCTCGCCATTCATGCCGCCAAGACGCGTGGCTGTCGGGTGACCACGACGACGATTTCCGAAGCACAGTACGCCCACACCGCACGACTCATCATCGCCGAAGGGCTTCAGGACCGCATCACGCTGCTCAAGCAGGACTACCGTGAGCTGGTAGGCCGCTACGACCGCCTGATCTCGGTAGAGATGATCGAGGCCGTTGGCCATCAGTACCTGCCGACCTACCTGGCCACCCTCGACCGCCTGCTCAACGCCGGCGGCCAGGCCATGCTTCAAGCGATCACGGTGCGCGACCAGCGCTACGAATCGGCACGCAAGGAAATGGACTTCATCAAGCGCTACATCTTCCCTGGTGGCTTCCTGCCTTCGCCCACCGCCATTCTCCAGGGATTGACGCGCCACACCTCGCTGAACCTGCTGGCACTCGACGACATCGGCCCTCACTATGCACGTACCCTGCGTGAGTGGCGCCACCGCTTCGAGGCCAACCTGGACCGGGTCGCACGACTGGGCTATGACGAGCGCTTCATTCGCATGTGGCGCTACTACCTGAGCTATTGCGAAGGCGGCTTTCTGGAGCGCAGCATCAGCACCTGCCACCTGCTGCTGGCCAAGCCTGGGGCGCGTCCAGCGCCGCTGATCGGCCAGCCATGAGCGCGGCGCGATGACGGCTCCGCCTGTGCGCTGGCACCGCGCGGCACTGAATGTCGTCGCCTTCCAGCTCGGCTGGTTCGCCTGCGTGCTGGGCGGTGGCGTGATCGGCACCGCCGCCGCGGGCGCCATCCTCATTTGGCATCTGAGGGTGATGGCCCGCCCCGGAGAGTGGCGCTGGCTGGTCGGTTTCGCGGCACTGGGCTTCGCCGTGGAGGGCGGCCTGGCCCTGGCCGGCGGCTATCGTTTCGCGCCGGACACGCTCAGCGTAGGCCCGCTGGCCCTATGGTTATGGTGGCTTTGGCCTCTGTTTGCCACCCTGCTCGTACACTCGCTGAGCTGGCTGTGGTATCGCCCATGGCTCGCCACCCTGGGCGGTGCTGTCAGCGCTCCGCTGTCCTACGTCGGTGGTGCCACCCTCGCCGGCGTCGAACTGGCCCCCTGGCTGCTGCCGGTCCAGGCCTTGTTCTGGGCGTTACTGTGCCGAGCACTCTGTCTACGCCTTTCGCCACCACGCTGAGACGGCACCACCACGCTGAGACGCCACCGGCCATGCTCAAATGCCCACTCAGACTCAGGCAAGCGCTTCGCTCTTGGCCGCAGGGCGCCGTTCCGTCACGGCGCCGGCAGTGACCATGTTCACGCGCCATTGGGCCTCCAGCTCCGCCGCCGGTATCGGTCGGGCATAGAAGTACCCCTGCACAATGTCGCAACCCGCCTCGCGCAAGTAGTCACGCTGCACGGCCGTTTCCACGCCTTCTGCGACCACGTCGAGACCGAGGCCGCGCGCCATGGACATCACCGCCGTCACGATCGCCGCATCGGCCTTGTCGCCGGGCAGGGCGCGTATGAAGGCCCGATCGAGCTTCAACTTGTCCAGCGGCAAGTGCTTGAGGTAGCCCAGCGACGAATAGCCGGTGCCGAAATCGTCGATGGCAATCTGGTGTCCCTGGCCGCGAATGCGCTGCAGCCGTGGCACGATGTCGCCGGCCCGATCATCCAGCAGCACGGATTCGGTGAGCTCGAGCCCCAGCAGCCTGGCCGGCACATCATGGCGCTTGAGCGAGGTGGTGAGCGTCTGCTCCAGGTCGCCCTGAAACAGCTGCATGGCCGAAATATTGATCCACACAGGGGTCTCGGGCATACCACGCCCACGCCAGTGGGCGAGCTGCGCCAAGGCCTGATTGATGACCCAGTCGCCGAGTGCCGCCATCAATCCATGACGCTCGGCCAGACCGATGAAGTCACCGGGCGGAATCATGCCTTCCCTGGGGTGGCGCCAGCGTAGCAACGCCTCGAGTCCGATCACGCCATCGTCACTGAGACGGTGCTGGGCCTGATAGAACAACTCCAGTTGATCGCCACTCGCCAGCGCCGCACGCAGATCATTGAGCAACACAAGCCCAGGGCCATCGCCGACATCCAGTGCCGGCTTGAAGCGCAGACACTGGTTGCCGCCCTGGCGACGGGCGGCAAACAGTGCCGACTCCAGGCGCTGGAACAAGGCGCCATCGCTGTCGCCATCCTCGGGGGCACGACAGCTGCCGATGGTCATGCCGAGACGCAGCGTCGCCCCATCGATCTCGAAAGGCTTGGCCAGGTGCTCCTGGAGCCCCGTCACCCAACGATCATGGTCATCATAGGTGGTGGTGCGCAGCACCATGAACTCGTCGCCCCCCAGGCGCCCTACCACGCCCCCCGCCACGTGCCCCGCCAGACGTTTGCCGAAGCGCGCCAGCAGGCGATCGCCGGCGTCGACCCCGAGACCGTCGTTAACGTCCTTGAAGGCGTCGATATCGATCAACGCCAGGTCCAGGCTTTCCCCGGCGCGCAGATGACGCAGCCGCGTGGCCAGCAGTTCGTGCAGACGGCGCCGATTGGGCAGTCCCGTCAACGGGTCCTCCAGCCCGATCCGCCGCAGGTCATGCTCACGGGCCTTGCGCAACGAGATATCGGTGAAGACCCCGACATGATGCAGTATCTCGCCGCGTTTCCCGGTCACCGCCTTCAGTGACAGCCATTCGGGAAACTCATCACCGTTCTTGCGTCGTTGCCATAGCTCACCCTCCCAACGACCGCTGGAGGTCAGGGTATGCCAGAAGCGTTCGAAGAAGGCCCCGTCATGACGCACCGCCGCGAGGCTCACCGCACTGACACCGGTGACCTCATCGGCCGCGTAGCCGGTAATCGCCGTGAACGAGGGGTTGACCCACTGGATACGATACTGGGCATCGGTGATCATCACCGCTTCACCGCCGAGCAGGATCGCCTGCTGGGCCAGACGAGTGCGCTCATTGGCCTGGTGCCACAGGCGCCAGGCATCGAATAGACCCAGCCCCACCAGGCCCGTGGCCGCCAGGCGCAACCACACGCTCGGCAGCCAGACGCTGGCGGACAAAGCCACAAGGCCGATCCAGATGAGCGGCCGGTTAAGAGAAAGACTGGGCCACATGAGGGGCGGGTCTCCAGTATTGGGACAGGGCGGTGGGGCCGAAACCCCCACTCGCTCGCTATCGGCCGAGACAGCAAAAACTGTAATGACATCGCCCACCAGAGGTACCTCGCCACGCCAACCTTGGCGATGGCGTGCATTCAGACAGCGTGAACAGTAGACTAGGCAAGGCCGCGTTGCGGCACGGAGCCGTGCGCGGCCTACAACATTTCGACTCTCGGAACGATCCAGTGACCAAGCAACACTCTTTTGATCGCGATGAACTGCTGGCGTGCAGCCGCGGTGAGCTGTTCGGCCCGGGCAATGCCCAGCTGCCGGCCCCCAACATGCTGATGCTCGACCGCATCGCGCACATCCATGAAGAGGGTGGCGAGTACGGTAAGGGCGAGCTGATCGCCGAGCTCGATATCAGCCCCGACCTGTGGTTCTTCGACTGCCACTTCCCAGGCGACCCGGTCATGCCCGGCTGCCTCGGTCTCGATGCCATGTGGCAGCTGGTCGGCTTCTATCTGGGCTGGCTCGGCCACCCGGGGCGCGGACGCGCTCTCGGCTGCGGCGAAGTCAAGTTCAGCGGCCAGATCATGCCCGACGCCAAGAAGGTGACGTACCGCATCAACATCAAGCGGATCATCACCCGTCGACTGATTCTGGGCATGGCGGATGGCACCGTCTCCGTCGATGGCCGCGATATCTATCAGGCCAACGATCTGCGTGTCGGCCTGTTCACCTCCACCGCGAATTTCTGATCAGGAGGCTTCCATGCGACGAGTGGTAGTCACCGGCCTGGGTATCGTGTCTTGCCTCGGCAACGACCGACAGCAGGTCCTCGAGGCGCTCCAGAGCGGTCGCTCCGGCATTCGCCACAAGGAAGAGTACGCCGAGCGCGGCTTCCGTAGCCATGTGGCCGGCGTAGTCGATATCGACCTGGACACCCTGGTGGATCGCAAGCTGCGCCGCTTCATGGGCGATGCCGCGGCCTACGCCTACGTTTCCATGGCCCAGGCCATCGACGATGCAGGCCTCTCCCCGGAGCAGGTCTCCAATGAGCGTACCGGCCTGATCGCCGGCTCCGGCGGCGCGTCGAGCGCCAACCAGGTCGAAGCCGCCGACATCCTGCGCGACAAGGGGCTGCGTCGGGTTGGCCCCTACCGGGTCACCCGCACCATGGGCAGCACCGTGTCTGCCTGCCTGGCCACTCCGTTCAAGATCAAGGGCGTCAACTACTCGATCTCCTCGGCCTGCGCCACCTCGGCCCACTGTATCGGCAACGCCATGGAGCAGATCCAGCTCGGCAAGCAGGACGTGGTCTTCGCCGGCGGCGGCGAGGAAGAGCACTGGACGCTCTCGTGCCTGTTCGACGCCATGGGCGCCCTGTCCACCAGCTACAACGATGCGCCGGAAACGGCATCACGCCCCTATGACAAGTCCCGCGACGGCTTCGTCATTGCCGGTGGCGGCGGCATGCTGGTGCTCGAGGAGCTGGAGCACGCCAAGGCGCGCGGTGCCAAGATCTATGCCGAAGTGGTTGGCTACGGCGCCACGTCGGATGGCAAGGACATGGTCGCGCCCTCGGGCGAAGGCGCGGTGCGCTGCATGCGCCAGGCCATGGCCAGCGTCGACGGCGACATCGACTACATCAACACCCACGGCACCTCGACGCCGGTGGGCGATGTCGCCGAACTCAAGGCCATCCGCGAGGTGTTCGGCAACACCACGCCGGCGATGAGCTCGACCAAGTCGTTGACCGGTCACTCCCTCGGCGCCACCGGCGTGCAGGAAGCGATCTACTCGCTGCTGATGATGGAGCACGACTTCATCGCCGCCTCGGCCAACGTCTCCGACCTCGACGACCAGGCCGACGGGTTCGATATCGTCACCAGCCGTCGCGATGACGTGAAGCTCGAGCGCGTGCTCTCCAACAGCTTCGGCTTCGGCGGCACCAACGCCTGCCTCGTGCTGCAGCGCTACGCCGACTGAGCGGGGCTCTGGCTAGCACCGGACTCAAGCAGCAGGACAGCCTTCTGCCCTGCGCTTGAGTCCGGTGGCGGCCCGCTTGGAACGAAGGCCGCTCGGGTTAGGTGGTCGAGCCCGCTTGCCGAGCCCGCTTGTCGAGCCCGCTTGTCGAGCCC
>Ga0114954_1000618_pt1 | contig 11119 bp, 7 predicted proteins | sample Porto_4metaG_FD_87299 | JGI IMG/M metagenome (GOLD analysis project Ga0114954, IMG submission 87299) | Marine algal microbial communities from Porto, Portugal - Porto_4 metaG | ecosystem: Host-associated > Algae > Red algae > Unclassified | place: Portugal: Porto | collected 2015-02-02
CGAGCCAGGCCTCGATGCCGGCCGCCACGCGCTCCGCCGTCGCTGCATCGAGCCCGGCAAAGGGCTCGTCGAGGATGACCAGGCCGGGATCTGTCAGCCACAGCCTGGCCAGGGCCACCCGACGCGCCTGACCGCCGGACAGCCGCCGGCCGCCCTCACCGACCCAGGTGTCCAGCCCTTCGCCCAGGGACGCGGCCCAGGCGCCCAGATCCACCGCCTCGAGCGCGCGCCACAGGGTAGCGTCATCGACCCCCGGGACCGCCAGGCGCAGGTTGTCGGCAAGACTCGCATCGAACAGGTCCACCGCCTGGGTCAGGCAGGCCACCGAGCCCGCGACATCGTCGACACTCAAGGGCGTAAGCTCGAGCCCGCCGAGCAACGCGACTCCACGCTGTGGACGAAGCTGGGCACTGAGCAATCCGAGCAGGGTCGACTTGCCCGCCCCGGAAGGACCACAGATGGCCACACGCTCGGCCGGTGCCAGCGACAGACTGACCCCGGAAAGCGCCGGCTCCAGCGCCCCGGCATAGCGAAACTCGATATCCTCCAGCACCACCGACAGCGGCCCCTCGGGCACTTGGGTACCCGTCGCTTGCTGCGCGGACCGTTCAATATTATTAAGCCGCTGCGCGGCAGCCAGGGTGGCGCCGGCCTGGGTGAAGGCCACCGGCAATCCGAGCAAGCCCTCGGACAATGCCATGGCTGCCAGGGTCAGCATGACCATGACCGGCGCCGACAGAGTGCCTGCCTGATAGCCCACCAGGCCAGCCGCCAGCACCAGTAGCCAGCCTGCGCCAACCACCACTGCCGCCACGGCGTTTCCCACCGCCGTCACCTGAGTCAAGCGCCACTGGTCCTTGAGCAGGCGGGCCTCGATGTCGGCCAGCTGCGCCTGGCGACGCGAGAGGGCCGCGTAGGCTTCAAGCTCGGCGAGGCCCGTCAGGGTCTCCATCAGGTCCGAGCGCAGCCGCTCGAGAGTCACTACCCGCGACCGACTCGCCGCGAGCCCGAATCGTGCCTGGCCGAGGGTCAGCCATAACCAGCCCACCAGCAACCACAGCGCCAGCCAGAGAGACGCTTGGGGCAGCCACACGGCCACCAGCCCCACGAGTACCGCGGCGAGGAGCAATGCCATCGCCGGCGGGGCCATCAGACGCAGGTAGAGGGCGTCCAGCGTATCGATATCGGCGGTCAGTCGATTGAGCCAGTCACTGGCGCGACGCCCGGCCAGCGACGCCGGGTCCAGGGTCACCAGGGCCCCAAACAGGCGGCCCCGCAAGTCCGCCAGCAGGCGAAGAATGGTGTCGTGGTTGTACAGCCGCTCGAGGTAGCGAGACACGGTGCGCAGCACCGCGAAGAGGCGGATACCCGCCCCCGGCGTGTACACGTCAAGCGTCGCGATAGCGCCAGCGGCGAGCGCTGCGCCGGTCAGCGCCGACGCGGTGATGAACCACCCGGAGACCGCCAGCAGCCCGAGTGCCGACAGCGCGGTCAGCGACATCAGCATCACGCCGACCACCAGGCGCCGGCGACGCCGATCATGCAGGCGAAGCCACGGACCCAAGGTGTTCCAGACCGGCAAGGCGCGGGAGATGACCTTAGACACGCACGACCTCCTGTCCACCATCCAGGGCCAACCGTCGATCGCCGAGCCCCATCAGGGTCGGGTGATGGGTGGCGATGACCAGACTGCGCCCCTCGGCGGCTAGCGCCTGAAAGCCGTCGATCAGCACGGCTTCGGTAGCCGCATCCAGGCTCGCCGTGGGTTCGTCCAGCAGCACCAGGGGCGCATCACTCAGGAAGATCCGCGCTAGCGCCAGGCGCTGGGCCTGCCCCCCCGAGAGGCCGCGCCCGCGCTCGCCGAGGGAAGTGTCGAGCCCCGCCGGCAGACCCGCGAGCACCTCGCCAAGCCCTGCCCGGTCAAGCGCTGTCACCAGTTCGGTGTCGCTTGCCTGGGGCGCCGTCAGACGCAGATTGTCGCCGAGACTACCCTGGATGAGCAGCGGTCGCTGATCCATCCAGGCAAAGGCGAGCCCCGGCGAGGTCAGACGCGCCCCTTCACCCGGCCCGACAAAACCGGCCAGCATCTGGAGAACACTCGACTTGCCGGCCCCCGAGGGGCCAGTGAGCACCACCACCTCGCCCGGCGCGATGGCGAGATCCAGCGGGCCCAGCACCCTGCCCCGGCCGGGGTAGGCAAGGCTTGCCCCGATCAATTCCACCAAGGTCCCAGAAGCTGCCGGCGCGCTGCCGGCGCCGTCCTCGCGGTGGGCGTCGGCCGCCTCCTCGAACACCGCCAGCAGGCCGTCGGCGGCGGCCAGCGCGGCGCCACGGTCGTGGTAGCTCTGGGACAGAGTGCGCAGCGGCTGGAAGAATTCCGGTGCCAGCAGCAGGATGACCAGACCGCTGAACAGCGTCAGCGACGACGCCGGGCCGAAGGGGATATCGCCAAGCAAACCGAAGCCGATGTAGATCGCCACCACGGCGATCGCCACCGACGAGAAGAACTCCAGCACCGCCGAGGACAAGAAGGCCAGGCGCAGGGTGCGCATGCTGCGTCGACGGTAGTCATCGGCCGCCGCGGCGACTTCCACGGTCGCGCGCTCTGCGGCGCCGAACAGGCGCAGCGTGGTGATGCCACGAACCCGATCGACGAAGTGCCCCGACAAACGCGCCACCGCGACGAACTGCTCACGGTTGAGGGATTCTGCGCCCATGCCGACCAGGGCCATGAACAGCGGAATGAAGGGAGCCGTCACCGCCAACAGGATCGCGGCGAGCCAATCCTGGAACGCGACCAGTACCAGGATCACCACAGGCACCAGCACCACCAGCCGCAGCTGCACCCAGAACCGAGCCACATAGCCGTCCAGCGCCTCGACCTGTTCGACCCACTGATGGGCAAGCCCGGCACTGTGATGCGCCGAGACTCGAACCGGGCCTAGCCGCGCGAGATGGTCGAGCAAGGTGGCCCTGACGCGGCGACGCAGGCGTTGACTGGCCGCCTGGGCGGCCAGATCCTGCGCCGCCGTCAGCATCGGTCTTAGCGCGACCAGTGCCAGCAATCCAAGGCCAGGAGAGACAAGGGTGGTGATCGCGGACGGCTCCGAGATCGCTCGATCGATGATGACCGCCAGCAGCACGAGCTGGGCGACGGTGGCGAGACCGGCGAAGGCGCCGAACGCCACCGCCAGCCACAGCCAGCGTCCCTCCGACGCCGCCTGACTCGCCAACCATCGACGCGCCCGACGCCGTCTGTCGTCTGTACCGGGGTCCGCGACAGCCGACTCAGTGATAGCCGACCCCACGCACCTTGCCGCGGAACACCCAGTAAGACCAGGCGGTGTAGCCCAGAATCACCGGAATGACGAACAATACCCCGAGCAGCAGGAACAGCTGCGACGCCGGGGCCGAGGCGGCGTCCCACAGGGTGATGTCCGGCGGGATCAGGTAGGGCCACTTGCTGGCCACCAGCCCGAGATAGGTGAACAGGAACAGGCCCAGTGTCGCGACGAACGGCTGCCCTTCGCGTCGCCTGGCGACCGAACGCCAGATCATCCCCGCGCACAACAGGGCCAGGGCCGGGAAGATCCAGAACAGGGTCAGGTGGCCAAACCAGCGCTCGCGCACGAAGTCATCGACGAATGGCGTCCACAAGCTGATGACCGCAAACCCGGCCAACACCAGCATCAATAGCTTCGGGGTGATGCGATAGGCCCATTCCTGGACGTGGCCCTCGCTCTTCATGATGGTCCAGGTAGCCCCCAGCAATGCGTACCCCGCCATCAGGGCGAGCCCGGTGATCACCGTGAACGGCGACAGCCAGTCGAAGGGGCCACCGACATAGACGTTGTTCTCCACCGCAAAGCCCTGAATATAGGTGCCAACGACCACACCTTGGGCGAAGGAGGCGACCATGGAGCCCCAGCAAAAGGCCCGGTTCCACCAGTGGCGATTGCGCCGGGACTTGAAGCGAAACTCGAAGGCGATGCCGCGAAAGATGAGACCGGCCAGCATCAAAAAGACGCCGAGATACAGCGCCGGCAACAGAATCGTATAGACCAGCGGAAAGGCCGCCAGAAGCCCGGCCCCGCCGAGCACCAGCCAGGTCTCGTTGCCGTCCCAGATGGGCGCCACCGAGTTCATCATCACGTCTCTGGCCTCCTCGTCCGGGGCGAAGGGATAGAGGATCCCGACGCCCAGATCGAAGCCGTCCATCAGGATGTACATCATGATGCCGAAACCGATGATCAGCGCCCAGATCATCGAGAGATTGATCAATTCCATGGCTATTGGCTCCCCAGTGTGCGACCAGCATCGGCCTCGAAGGTGGCATCGGCCGCGGACAGCGGCCGCATGGCGGTCTGGACCTCATCGCTTGGCGGCTCGCTGAGCATGCCTTGACGCACCACCCGGGTCAGGTAGTAGCCGCCACACAGAAACACCACGGCGTAGACGGCGACATAGCCGATCAGCGTGACCAGAACCATCCATCCGGTCAGCGACGGCGTAACCGCTTCGGCCTGGGTCATCATGCCGTAGACCAGCCAGGGCGAGCGTCCCGACTCGGTCACGAACCACCCCCCCAGCACGGCGATGAAGGGGGCGATCGTCATCAGCCTCAGTGTCTGCAGGAAAGGCCGCGACCGGTAGAGTCGATCGCCACGCCGCAACCATAGCGCGATGAAGGACACCAGGATCATCAGCATGCCCATGGCGACCATGGCGCGGAAGGACCAGAACACGAACCACACCGGCGGCTGCTCTTCCGGCGCCACTTCTTTGAGCCCCGGCACCTCGCCATTGATGTCATGGGTCAGAATCAAGCTGGCCAATCGCGGAATGCCGATCTCGAAGTGGTTCTCCTGGGCTTCCTTATCGGGCCAGGCGAAGAGCAACAGCGGCACGCCGGTTCCGGTCTCCCAATTGGCCTCCATCGCCGCGACCTTGGTCGGCTGGTGCTCAAGAGTATTGAGGCCGTGGGCGTCACCCACTACCGCCTGCACCGGTGTCAGCACCAGCAGCAACCACATGCACATCGACAGGGCCTTGCGATTGGCCTCCACGTCGCGACCGATCAGCAGGTACCAGGCGCTAACCCCCGCCACCACGAAGCCGCCGGTGAGAAACGATGCCAACGCCATATGCGTGAAGCGATAAGGGAAAGAGGCGTTGAAGATGGCCTCCCCCCAGGATGTGACATGAAAGCGCCCATCGACCAGTTCCGCCCCCGCCGGGGTCTGCATCCAGCTGTTGGTGGAGAGGATCCAGAAGGCCGAGATAAAGGTGCCGAGCGCCACCATGATCGCAGCGAACAGGTGCACGCCTTCAGGCACCTTGCCACGTCCGAACAGCAGCACGCCAAGAAAGCCTGCCTCGAGGAAGAAGGCCGTGATGACCTCGTAACTCAACATCGGTCCGAGAAAATTCGAGGTCGCCTGGCTGAAGTTGCTCCAGTTGGTGCCGAACTGAAAGGCCATGACGATGCCCGACACCACCCCCATGCCGAACACCACCGCGAAGACCTTCACCCAGAAGCCGGCCAAGCGCTCCCAGGCCGGATTGCCGGTCTTGTAGAAAAGCCCATGCAGCAGCGCCACATAGGAGGCAAGCCCGATGGTGAACACCGGAAAGATGGCGTGGAAGGACACGACGAAGCCGAACTGTATGCGTGACAGCATCACGGGGTCCAGTTCCATGGAACACTCCTTGGCAGCAATGATAAACCGAAAGGAAATCGGCGAGGGGTCACGGCGTCGCTCGGCGGATTTCCCATCCCGGTGAGACGGAGCGAGGCACAGTGATTTGTCCATTGCTCATTCTCAAGAACGAGCGTCGTCGACAAAATGTGTGCCAATTCAATCAACTCTCCCCCCCAGAATAGAGCCAATCTTGACCTGTGTCGCATGACCGATTGCCGCATGCCATTTTTCGCCGACCGTCTGTCGCGGTCCCAGGCCCCGACGACAAGCCCCATGGCCCCATCGCAGTTCCTGGGCCACCAGACTCAGCCACCAGACTCAGCCACCGCCCTGCGCCACCAGCGAAATCATATAGCCGGTATAGGCGATGAACATGACTACCAGGACCGCCCCTTCGACGCGGTTGATGCGCCCCGGTCTGCCGCGCCAGCCGAGGGCGAATATCGCCATCAGAACGGTCATGGCGGCCATGATGACCCAGTCCCGTTGCAGCACCTCGACCCCGGCGTCGATGGGCGCAATGACCGCTGCCAGGCCGACGACGCCGAGAGTGTTGAACAGGTTCGAGCCCACGACATTGCCGAGCACCAGATCATGCTCGCGACGGCGCAGCGCACTCAGTGACGACGCCAGCTCCGGCAACGAGGTGCCGACCGCCACCACCGTCAGGCCGATGACCAGGTCCGAGACGCCGAACCCCTGGGCAATGGCCACGGCGCCCCACACCAGCACACGCGAACTGACCACCAGCAGCGCCAGACCAACAGCCGTCAGTACCAGCCCTTTGCGCAGGGTCATGGGATGGGCCGCAAGCTCGGTCTCGGTATCGGCCTCCAGGGCATCGGCCGGCACCGCGCTGGCACGACGGCTCTGCACAACGCTGACCACCATGAACGCCACCAGTGCCAGCAGCAGCACAGCGCCTTCCCATCGGTGAATCACTCCACCGACGATCATCAGCGCCGAAGCGACGGTCGCCACCCCCAGCACCGGCAGTTCGCGCCGAATCACCGACGAGTGCACCGCGAGCGGCGAGATCACCGCTACCACGCCCAGGATCAGACCGATATTGGCGATATTCGAGCCGAAGGCGTTGCCCAGCGCCAGGCCCGGATTGCCTTGACCAGCCGCGAGCGCAGACACGGTCAGTTCCGGCGCCGAGGTGCCGAAGCCGATCACCAGCATACCGATCAGCAGGGGCGATAGTCCGAGCCTTGCCGAGGTCGCCGCGGCGCCCTCCACGAAGCGCTCAGCGCTCCAGACCAACAGGATAAGACCACCGATGACCGCCAAGGCCGGAAGCAACATGTCAACTCCTCGTGTGTGATGTGGAGCGCATGGTTGTCTATGGTGTCGTCTACGTCAACGTGTCACACTTGCCATCTACGGAACTTGCCTCGAGGGAGGATGCCCCCAACCGTGCCCAGCCCCGTCCTAGGCCCCCTGGACCGACTCCGCAATCCCCCTGTCAGCCCACACTCTTCTCCCGAGGCACGACTACGGTCGAGGCGTCGATTGCGTGCGTGCCACGAGTGCGACTGGGTCATGGCGCTGCCGCCGCTCAAGGCCGGAGAACAGGCTGACTGCGTGCGTTGCGGGCATGACCTGGTCAAGCGTCATGCCTTCCCGGCCCAGCGCAGCCTGGCGCTCGCCATCGCCTCACTGGTGGCCCTGGCGACAGCGGTGTCTTTCCCCTTCATCAGTTTCAACGCCCGCGGCGTCGGCAATCAGATCGAGGTCACCCAGACCGCCGTTCAGATGCTCGAACACCACCAGCCCATCGTCGCCATGATGGTGTTGCTGTCGGTGTTTGTGCTCCCGGCGGTGTACCTGCTGTCGGTGGTGTGGCTGCAACTCAGCCTGATGCTTCCTCGTCGCCTGCCGTATAGCCGCACCACCGCCCGCGGCCTGTCCCATATCGCGCCGTGGTTGATGGCAGACGTGTTCATCGTCGGCACCATGGTCAGCTTGATCAAGGTCGCCGGGCTGGCCGATATCGGGCTTGGCATCGCCTTCTGGACCTTTATCGCCTATGCCCTGCTGCTGCTGGCCACCACGTTGTCTCTGGACAGTGACTGGCTGTGGTTCTCCCTGACCGGCGAGCCACCGGCGCCGGAAGGGGTACGCACCGGCCAGACTGCATCCTCCCAGGGCATGACCGGTTGTCATACCTGCGGCCTGATCGGGCGCATCGATGAGCACGGCCATGGCCGCTGTGAACGCTGCGGCGAGAAACTCCACGCCCGGCGACCCAAGAGCCTGCAGCGCACCTGGGCGCTGTTGGTGACGGCGGCGGTCCTCTACATTCCGGCGAACCTCTATCCGATCATGTACACCACGAGCCTCGGCGACGAGAGCCCCCAGACCATCATCGGCGGTGTCATCTACCTGGTCAGCCATGGCTCCTGGCCGGTGGCCCTGGTGATTTTCGTCGCCAGCGTGATCGTGCCTATTGGCAAGCTGCTGGCGTTGACGTGGTTATGTATCGTCGCGCCACGGGCCCCGGGGCTGCGCTCGCTGACCCGAGCGCGTCTGTATCGCCTCACCGAACTGATCGGGCGCTGGTCGATGGTCGACGTCTTCGTGGTCTCCATCCTGGTGGCTCTGATACGCGCCGGCGCCCTGATGTCGATCACTCCAGGGCCCGCTTCGCTCGCCTTCGGTGGCGTTGTCATCGTGACCATGCTGGCCGCCATGAGCTTCGAACCCCGCTTGCTGTGGGACGGCGATAGCGACGAGGACATGCCTTTCGCCGCCGACACCGACGCTACTATTGACGAACAAGGAAGAACGCCATGACCGACGGCGACTCTCACGGCCAGACACCGCGCCAGAGCGACCACCACCGTGCCGCGCCAACGCCGCAGAAACGCCTGTCACCGGTGTGGATCGTGCCGTTCGTGGCGCTGCTGATCGGCGCCTGGCTGGTGTACGACAACTATTCCTCGCGCGGCCCCCAGATCACGCTCAATCTGCCCACCGCCGACGGCATCGAGGCCGGCAAGACGCTGATCAAGACACGCAACGTCGAAGTGGGACAGGTCGAGACGGTGCGCCTGAGCGATGACCTGACTGGCGTCGAGATCACCGCTCGCATGGAACCCCAGGCGGAAGACATGCTGGTCGAGGACACCCATTTCTGGGTCGTCAAGCCGCGCATCGGTCGCGAGGGCATCAGCGGGCTCGGCACCGTGCTGTCCGGCGCCTATATCCAGCTCGAGCCTGGCCAGAGCGAAGTCGACTCGCGCGAGTTCAATGTCAGCGATCAACCCCCGGTGGCCCCCCCGGGTGCCGAAGGCCTACGCTTGAATCTGATCAGCCAGGTGGGGAACTCGCTCAGCGTCGGCGATGCCGTCACCTTCCAGGGCGTCGGCGTTGGCCGGGTCGAGGAAGCCAACTTCGACGTCGACACCCAGAGCATGCACCACCGCATCTTCATCGAGAGCCCTTACGACACTCTCGTCACCGAGAACACCCGGTTCTGGAGCGCCAGCGGCGTCGACATCCGCCTGGACTCCGAAGGGTTCCGGATCAAGGTCGAGTCCGTCGAGGCGCTGCTGGGCGGCGGTGTGACCTTTGGCGTCCCCGACGACGTACCCGCCGGCACGCAGGCCCAGGAGGATGCCAGCTTCGAGCTCTACAGCGATGAAGAAACGGCCCGCCAGGGGACCTTCAATCGCTACCTCGAATACGTCCTGCTGATCGAGGACACCGTTCGCGGGCTGTCCAAGGGCGCACCGGTCGAGTTCCGCGGCGTGCGTATCGGCACCGTGGCCGCGGTTCCCTGGAACTTCACCTCCCCCCAACCCGAAGACCGCGAGCGCCTGGCCATCCCGGTGCTGATCCGTATTGAGCCCCAGCGCCTGGGCATCGGCGCTCAAGAGCTCGACCTCCAGGAATGGCGTGACCGCTTCCAACGCCTGTTCGCGGCCGGCCTCCGGGCCAGCCTGAAGAGTGGCAGCCTGTTGACCGGGGCTCTGTTTGTCGACCTCAAGCTCGACGCCGAGCTCGAGGATGCCTATGCCGCCGAGGTCTTCGCCGACCGCCCGGTGTTCCCCACGGCCTCGTCTGGACTGGCCCAGATTCAGGCACAGGTCATGGCCCTGCTCGACAAGCTGAATCGACTCGAGGTCGAACCGATACTCTCGGGTCTCGATCGTAACCTTCAGGTGTCTGAGGCAATGCTCAATCAGGCCAAACGGCTGGTAGAAAGCATGAACGGCCTGGTCAGCAACCCCGACACCCAGAACCTGCCGGGCAACCTGAACCAGACCCTGGTGGAATTGCGCGGCACCCTGTCCGGGCTGTCACCGGATTCCAGCGTCTATCAGGACCTGACCCGAACCCTGGACGAGGTCGAGACACTGGTGCGCGACCTGCAGCCTGCCGCCCGCAAGATCAGCGACGATCCCCGCGCCCTGCTGTTTGACAGCATCGACACCCAGGATCCGATTCCCCGGGCCCCTCAACGCTAGGAGCACTCCATGAGGCCGACGTTACGACTTGGTATTCCCCTGCTGGCGCTGTGGCTGACCGGCTGCGCCAGCGGCGGCGACCCGATGAATCGATACCTGCTGCCACCCGACGCCGCAGCGACCAGCAGCGTGGCGGCCACTGGCGAGCCCGGCGCCAGCCGCTCGGTGCTGGTCGCCACGCCGCGCCTGGCCGGGTACCTCAATGCCGAAGGCATCGTCCTGCAGCTCGACGACATCACCTTGAACGAGGCCCAGGCCAACCTGTGGGCGGCACCGCTGTCACAGCAGATCGAGCGCGGCCTGCGCGAGCGCTTGGCAAAGCGCCTGCCGGGCCGTCAGGTCCTGATGTCACGCGGCAATTCACGCGACGACTCGGTGACCCTGGAAGTGACCCTGGATGCCTTTCAGGGACGCTATGACGGCGTCGCCGTGGCCGCCGGCCAATGGCTGATTCGCGATGAGGATGGCCAGGTGCTCAGCACACAGCCGTTCGATACCGAGGTGACGCTGGACAGCGATGGCTATCCCGCGCTGGTCCGGGCCCTCGGCCTGAGCCTCGACGGGGTGGCCGACGATATCGCCAGAAGCCTGCGCGCCCAAGGCTGAGCCGCCGCCACGCCCTGGCAAAAGCCAGGCGGGATCCGCCATCAAGGCTGCGCCCGCCGGCCAAATCTGTCATCATGCCCGCTGCGGCGCCGGGGGTCCCCCTGCCGCAGCGGTCATCGATTTTTCCCCACGCCTTGCCCGGGACCGGCGTCCTCACTGAGCGACGTCAAGCGAGTGCGTGCGAGCTGGAGCTTGCATGAGTTTTTCTGATCTCGGCCTGCGTGCCGAACTGCTTCGCGCCATCGAGGCGCAGGGCTACACCATCCCGACCCCTATTCAACGCCAGGCCATCCCCGCTGTCCTTAACGGCGGCGATCTGCTCGCCAGCGCCCAGAC
>Ga0114954_1000619_pt1 | contig 11109 bp, 8 predicted proteins | sample Porto_4metaG_FD_87299 | JGI IMG/M metagenome (GOLD analysis project Ga0114954, IMG submission 87299) | Marine algal microbial communities from Porto, Portugal - Porto_4 metaG | ecosystem: Host-associated > Algae > Red algae > Unclassified | place: Portugal: Porto | collected 2015-02-02
AACTGGCTGCCAAGATATTATACCTACGGCGTAATTATGTTTACTTCTGAATATGCCTTTATACTTGACTGATGACTGCGCTACTTTATAAATTGGCTCACGCGATTCAGTTTCTCATTTGGGATGATTAGCATGTCAAAGTATCCGTCAGGCGTCGCTGGTACCAGTATACCCTTTTCTAAACTTAGGTTCGTATACTCTCTTTCTTTAAAGAATTTAATTAATTCAATTCGATTAGCTCTTCTTGCCTCGACTAGCAGCATTGGTCTGAATTTCTGTATGATGGGCTCAAGCTCTCGCAGCACTACGACTTCGTAACCTTCTATATCACATTTGATAAAATCTAATTTTTCTAAATTTTCAAAAAGCTTACTGCCTCGCCTCATCTCAGCATCAAAGCTTATGTCAGCTTCAGCCTTCTCAGTCATAATCTTATGAGCACCTGAGGCCATAAATCCATTCTTCTGAATAGTGTCATTAACAAGTTGGATTGATTTATCTTCTTCTCCCAAGGCGTACGGCAAGATTTCTATATTCTTACATTTTCGCGTATTCTTCTTTAAAATCTCCAATACTGGCTTGACAGGTTCTACAGCGTACACTTTTCCAGTATCTCCTACAAGCTTAGAAAAGAGTGTCGAGAGATACCCCAAGTTTGCCCCAATGTCAATTACCACATCACCTTTATTACATGCTTTAGGAAATAAGGATATTCGTAAAGTTTATTATTTTTCAATAATCCTAAATCAAATGATAGAAAATAAAATTTACTTAATAAAGTCAAATAGGTATTTAATGGCAGAGCTCTATATATAAATCGTCTGATTGAGTTTGCTTTTCTTTTCATCTGTTTGTCATTTAAATCTATCTAGCTCTCTATAATTTATTTTTTATTTATACAATGAGTCGATTTATTTAATTAGTTTAATAGAATTAATTAATCGATCTCATCTTCGCTGGCAGTACATATTATTCTCTATCGATTCTATCTATGACTGCCCTATGCTCCAGGATGTATTTTACGATTTCAATTAACTCTCATTTAAAGTCTTTTTTAACTCAGAACTAAAAGGATTTAGATTTTTACAAATCTATCATTAGTGACGCTCAGCTCAGATACTTACCCACTATAGGCATACGTCTACCCATACCAAATGCCTTGGTCGACACCCTCAGTACGGGCGGTGTCTGGTATCGCTTAAATTCATTAATATTGACCAATCGCAAAATGCGCTTCACTAGAGCTTCGTCATAGCCCATATCTATAATCTCCTTGGGACCCTGCTGCTGTTCGATGTACTGGAATAGTATATCATCTAATACATCATAATTTGGCAAGCTGTCAGAGTCCTTCTGGTTAGGTCGCAGTTCTGCTGATGGCGGCTTGTTGATGGTATTCTCTGGGATAACTACACCATCTTTATTCATGTATCGTGCTAAGTCAAACACTTCCGTTTTATATACATCCCCGATGACGGAAAGTCCGCCCGCCATATCGCCATAGAGAGTGCCATAGCCTACCGCAGCTTCACTTTTGTTGGACGTGTTGAGTAGAATGTTTCCGAATTTATTAGACATAGCCATCAAGATCAAGCCACGGCAGCGAGCTTGAATATTCTCCTCCGTCACATTGAAGGGTAGATCACTAAAATATGGTGTTAGTTTAGTCATAAATGCATCGTATAAATCCTTAATCTCGATGACATCATAATGGATACCCAAATTCTGTGATAAAGCGACAGCGTCATCCACGGAGTGACCACTGGAAAATTGTGATGGCATGAGCAGAACTCTAACGTGTTCCGCCCCCAGAGCCCTCACTGCAAGGACAGTAGTCACGGCAGAGTCGATACCGCCTGATAACCCGATGATAGCATTGCTAAAACCTAACTTGCCAAAATAGTCCTTGACACCCAGGACCAGGGCGTCATGAATTTCGAGAATTTTATCTTTTGGTTGTTCAACTGACTGCGTGCCTTTAATAACGTCATCCAGTTCGTAGACCTTGAAGTCTTCTTCAAAATAAATCATCTCATCGAATATCTCGCCATCTGGAGACATCACTAAAGAGCCGCCATCAAAGATCAGCTCAGTCTGCGCTCCCACATGGTTGACGTAGAACAGGGGTAAATGGTATCGATCAATATTAGCCTTGCAAGTATGAATTCTAGATTCGGCATGGTCAAAATTGAAAGGTGATGCTGAAACATTGATAATCACGTCAGGCTGATCTGGCATCATCTCATCAAGGGGGCATACCGTATAGAGTGGGTTATCATTTCCGACATTCCAGATGTCCTCACAAACTGTCAATGCAAGTCGGACACCTTTGAATTCATAAGTGCTAAATGTCGTAGCTGGCTCAAAATATCGGTACTCGTCAAATACATCATAGGTCGGTAGCAGAGCCTTGTGCTGAACAAACTGCACCTTGCCCTCATACAGAAAATAGACAGAATTATAAAGGTCCTTACCCTCAATCACTGGATTGCGTGTCGGCGAGCCCAGAATGATGGCTACATGATGTGAGGCCGCTTTCAAGGTCTCAATGGCAGCCTCGCAGGACCGAATAAAATCGTCAAATTCTAAAAAATCTCTGGGTGGATAGGCGCAGGTAGCTAATTCTGAGAAGCAGATGATATCCGCCTTAGCAGCCTCCGCTTTTTTTACAGCATCCAACATTTTGCTGACGTTACCTTGGAAGTTTCCCACGTGGTAATTCAGCTGAGCTAAGGCAATCCTCATAGTATTTAATTTAGACTACAAATGTAACCGAAAAAGGCTTCTCTACGGTAGAGAAAAATTTGCAAACAAGTGGTAAGTCACTACTACGATGACGGCTCTGACTCTTAGCTTGACGATCGCTGTAGGAGATTGGCCACAAGGATTCTGTAATGATGATGAAGAATATAAAATAACTTACTGCCAGATATTATACGGTGAGAGGAATAAAATAATGCTTCGGCCGCACCAGATGTTGGCCTCATAGCAACTGAAGCCCGATGAATGGCTCGGCAGCCTGACCCGTAGCTCTCATCGCTATGATACTGAGTATTAAGAAAACCTATTTCTTTGGCACTTTAATAATATATGTATTTTTCATGACCGTCAGCTTACTATCGATCAGCCATGGATTATACACTTTTAATTCTCTATAAGAGACACCATACTGCTCTGCAAATTTAGTCCAGCTGGGCACTGACTTGTCCACAGTGACCTCGTGGTAATTATCATGTGGTGGATAGAGTTGATGTGGCTCCACATAGAAGCCAAATTTATGAGGTGCCGTCATAATCTCTTTTATGGCCATCAATCTGAATAGATAGCGGCTAGTCTCAATATTGATATTCATATCATAAAATGAGAATGCACCCTGCTTCTTTCTGAGGGATGAGAAATTTGTCGGTCCTACGTTATAGGCTGCAGCCGCATTAGTCCAGGAGCCGAATCTATTTCTTAGCTTTTTCAAATATTTAGCGGCTGCTCTGGTGGCTTTCTCGACATGGTATCGCTCATCAACTTCGTCATTCACTTCCAGGCCCATCTCCTTAGCAGCCAGCTTTCTGAATTGCCAGAAGCCCTTGGCATTAGCATGTGAGCTAACATTGCGTAGGTCGCTCTCGGCGACAGCTAGATATTTAAAATCCAGAGGCACCCCTTCTTCTGCCAGAACGCGGTCCATCAGAGGAAAGTAGCGATTTGATTTTTTTATATTTAGCAAGGTGTTCGACTGCCAGTATGCATTCACAGAGAGCTCTCTATCTAACCGCTCCTTACAGTCATCAGTATTAGGCATTACTTCTCCAGCCCATGAATAAGATTTGTCCTCAATGGCAGACTGAATGGACTGTGGTAAGTGATTCGCTGTATAACTGCTGTCATGTGGATCCTCTTCGGTGGTGGAGGATAAAAATAATAAACAGGTGAAAAGACAGCCTGAAATCAACCCAAAGGTCGAATACACTTTACTCATGATGTATTAGTTTAAAAAGCTCAAGAACATTAGAATATGTTAGCTGACATCAGCCAATATGATTCTAAAACGTAAGTAAACACTAAATTAATGCCAATTCAGTAATAATGAAAGTGATATCGTATACAATATGGCGACATCGCAAGCCAGTCCAAAGATGCATCAGCTTTTTATATGACATGAGCTGATTGTTATCCCCATGCTCTTGTCATGAAGGCCTGTATTAATGCATCACTACTCAGTAAGCACTGATCAGTCATATGCGAATTGATCATCTGCAACTTTAACAGCGTAGAAATTTAGAGTACTTATTATCTGAAAAAAACTAACTGATGGCTGCGTGTAGAGCTGTAGCCGTGGTCGTCATCGCTGCCGGACTGGCGAGGATGAATCCACCAGGGTCGTGTTGGAGGTCGTCGCAATGGTTTTGGTATTAGCTCTAAATCAAACTCAGGTGTGATATTATAGACACGTCAGATACAAGAAAACAAAGCGGTAAATCTACGGATAGAACTTAGCTGATTAGAATCATTTTGCTCAATTGCGGATAAAAGCAATTGGAATTTATAAATTAGAACTAAGAAATAAATAACGGAGCTATGACGACGCAGATAAAAGATTTACAAGAATATAAAGAAGCATATCAGAGGAGTGTCAGTGATCCAGAAGGATTTTGGAAAGAACAAGCTGATAGCTTTACGTGGAGAGAACCCTTTGACAAGGTTTTATCTTGGGACTTCGATGGCCCTGATGTGCAATGGTTTCTTAACGGTAAGCTCAATATCACGGAGAACTGTCTGGACAGACACATCAGTGAAAGAGGGGATCAGATTGCTATTCTCTGGGAGCCCAATGATCCCACTCATGATGTCAGACAGTATACTTACGCAGAACTTTTAGCGGCTGTCTGTCGCTGTGCGAATGGACTGAAGTCCAAAGGAATCGAGAAAGGTGATCGTGTCGTCTTCTATATGCCGATGGTCCCAGAATTAGCCATAGCTGTGCTAGCATGCGCCCGCATTGGAGCCGTGCACTCTGTCGTCTTCGCCGGATTTTCAGCTCAGGCACTTGCTGATCGGGTCGATGATGCACAAGCCAAGATGATCATCTGCTCTGATTTCAATAATCGCGGTAGCAAGCTGATCCCCGTAAAAAAGGTAGTGGACGATGCCCGATCGATTGGCTGCGACAGCGTAGAGACTGTCATCGTACATCAGAATACTGGCAATGATATCTCGTGGTCTGAACAAGATATCTGGTGGCATGACCTCATCGACGGTCAGGCTGATACGTGCGAACCAGAAATCATGGACAGCGAGGACATGCTATTTATACTATATACCTCAGGATCTACTGGCAAACCTAAGGGTGTAGTGCACACTTGCGGTGGGTACATGGTCTATACCTGCTACACCTTCAGAAATGTATTTCAATATCAAGATGGAGATATCTACTGGTGCACTGCAGATATCGGGTGGATCACAGGACATTCTTATATCGTGTATGGACCTCTACTCGCAGGCGCGACTAGCATGATGTTTGAGGGCGTGCCCACGTATCCTGATGCTGGACGATTCTGGGAGATATGTGAGAAGCACCAAGTCAATCAATTTTATACTGCTCCAACAGCCATCCGAGCGCTGATGGCCAAGGGAGATGAGTGGCCAGCTAAGTACGACCTCTCTTCCATTAAGCTGCTGGGGTCAGTCGGTGAGCCCATCAATGAAGAGGCTTGGAATTGGTACAATAAACACATCGGTAAAGAAAAATCACCCATCATCGATACGTGGTGGCAGACAGAGACGGGCGGCATTATGATCACACCTCTGCCAGGCATAACTGATGCTAAGCCTACTTATGCCTCCTATCCTATGCCTGGGATTCAGACCTGCCTCTTAGACAGTGAGGGGCATGAACTACCTGAAACAAACGCCGAAGGACTACTCTGCATTAAGTTTCCCTGGCCCTCTATGATCAGAACTACTTACGGAGATCATGAGCGATGTAAGCTCACTTACTTCTCTACTTTTCCTGGGATGTACTTTACAGGTGATGGAGCCAGAAGAGATGATGAGGGTCGGATCAGGGTGATAGGTCGAGTAGATGATGTCATCAATGTATCAGGACATCGCATGGGCACCGCTGAAGTTGAAAATGCCATAAACGAGCATCCACATGTGGTCGAATCCGCGGTAGTGGGTTATCCTCATGATATCAAAGGTCAAGGCATCTATGCATACGTCATCACTCAAGGCATGGAAACTGATGACGCCTTCAGAAAGGGTATCATAGATGTCGTCGTGAAAGAAATCGGCCCTATAGCAAAACCTGATAAAATACAATTTGTGAAGGGACTACCTAAGACTCGATCTGGAAAGATCATGCGTCGCATACTAAGAAAAATCGCTTCACATGATGCAGAAAATCTTGGTGACACATCCACCCTACTTAATCCAGAAATAGTGCTATCGATTAAGGAAGAGGCAGTATAACTTACTTTTATCCATGTAAAAAATTTGCATTTGACTGACCAGTACGCAAGATCAGATGTAGGCCTGTATATTGTTAAAGAGATAATTAGTGCTTTATAATGCAGCAATAATCACCTGCATTTATGAAATGTAGGCAAGACCTTACTTATCCAGCATCTTCAAGAATCTGCAAAGTGCTTAATCATTACTAAGAAACTAACTATTACTCCCTCTTACTTTTGTAGTCCCTATAGTCAATTAGTCGTCTAGTGTAAGACCACCATTTGCTTCGTTGCAGTCATATGGCCTTGGATCAAAAAATAATAAATTGTTCCGTTAGATTGTAGATCGGCCGCTGATATGCTGACTTGATTAAAGCCCTGATTAAATCCTTCATTGAGGCTGTAAAGAAATTCTCCTGTTTGACTGTAAAAGTAGAGGCTCGCGGGTGCAGCTGATGGCAGATTAAAGGTAATAGTCGTCTGATCTTTAACAGGATTCGGGTAGTTCTGCTCAAGCCCAAACTCTATTAATGTTGTGGTCTTTTGCAAATCTAGTTTTTCTACATGCACATCAGCTGTAGTCACTTCAATCACACCAGCATTTGCTTTATCACCATATTTATTCATCGCCTTTTCACCCTTAAGTACCTTGATACCCTTGATGTCATTAGTATTAATTTGCTCAAGTGAAAATGTTGCCTCTTGCACAATACCATTAAGCACTATGAGAGGAGACTTATTATTTTCGAGAATCATTTTAGGATGATTCAGAGGCTCTGAGGCGTTGATCCGAGTCATCTGATCCAACTGAGGATCTACTGTCTGACGCTCCACTAGTATTTCGTAATGGAGGTGCGGGTAAGTTGCCGCGCCACTCATTCCGACTGCGCCAATAATTTGACCAGCTTTCACCAAATCGCCTACGGCTACTTCTGTAGCCGAGAGGTGAGCATACAGGCTTTCCGTTCTATCATTGTGCTTGATCTTAATATATTGGCCATACGTATCATGATCTGCAGTCACTTGTGCAATGGTGCCATCAGCAGTTGCCTTTACCGCTACACCGGGGACGGCTCTGAAGTCAATGCCATTGTGCTTAGCCGCCACCAACTTAATGGGGTGAACTGTCTTTCCAAAAGGAATGATATCACCTACTACTTTCGTCGGATCTATAGGCTCTGTTTGATAAGCAATTTTGATTTGTGAAGGGATCAACATCTGATCTTTGTAGCTCTGGTAAGAGGTGTATTCTGGTGGATGTATCATCCAATTTAGCACTTCATCATCGTTGTCCGTAGCGGATTTTGGCTCCATTAAAGTAAGCTCAGATGATACAACATCATCATCTTGGAGTTTGAAACGGACAGGTAGGGTATAAAGAACCTTCACCGCCTTACCATCTTGATGACCAGCTCTCCATTTAAGATCTTTCTTTTCAAATATGATCTCCTCTTCGTTAGTGTCATCGTGGAAACTAACTATCGTGTCTACACTCGATAATTTGTTCATCCCAGTGACAATATCGAGTGCGGCTGCCCCGCAGCCACCTCCTATTTCTCTGACAATCTTTGCATCATCTATACTACCATCAATATCTACAACGAATTGGACAACGACTATCCCCTCCACCTTTGCATCACGTGCCGCCTCTGGATAAGACAGGTTAGTATAGATGTAGTCCAACATCTTTTCTTTTGCGCAATTAGTCTTTTCGACAGTACTCATATCGGCCTCTTCACATCCTGGAAACCTCGGAAACTCATCAACTACTTTATATATTTCTTGCACTTGCTGGCTAATTAGGAATGATGGCAGTATCAGTATACTGAGTATGAGTAGGTTTTTCATATTAGAATTTCTGGTTTAAATAATTTTCAAAAGTTATACTGTTTTGATTGATGGTATAAAATTAGTTTTTGGTGTATGGCCGTGTTTAATATTTGAAAGAACTAAATAAACTTCTTACTAAACGACTGGCATTGCTTTTCTAATCTACGGCTTCGTATATGAGCTTGCTACCTTGTAAATTATAAATCCAGTAGTTTAATTTCTTGCATAGAGATCACGCCATTTCGTCCTGACTCTCCAAAGCGCTGCATAGCTACTTCTGGACCTATGTCCTTAAGGCGACCGATGCGGAGTGGCGGTACACCAAGCATCATTTTCAATCTCTCCATATCGACTTCCTGATGATCAATGATTATCAGCGGAAGATCTTCTTCTGGCAGATCACTATGCAGTAGCTCGTATAGACGCGCAGGTACCTTGCTCGGGTGTAGCCAGTCTTGGACCACGAGATCATTGATCGCCTGATCGCCAGAACTGATGGAAAGACTCTCATCAGTGTACTCCACACCAAAACCATATCCACTAGCTGCCTCCTTAAAGCGCTGAGTAATATAGGCCTTATATGTGATTTCCTTTGTGCGCCCCAATAGATTTTTGTGCCAATAAGCAATGTACTCCGCGTCAGCTAACTTAAAGGGAATGCTATTCACAATGTAATTAATGCTGCGGTAAAGCTGCTCAGGTAGCGCTAACTGCCCACCTGGAACAGTGATGAATTGTTCTCCACCTTTCTGTTCAATCTCTTTACTATCATGTTGATATTCTTGCCTGTTTTTCTCTTCTGTATCGAAGTCTATTTCGATTTTACCATTCTCTAACCTGTGCAGTCTGGTCTCGATACCATAGTCTGTTCCAGCTTTAAAGACTGAGATGGTGAAATTATTTGGTGGCCAATCAGCAGGGTCTAATTCAAGACGAATGCTCTGCTCAGGTTTTTTGTGTCGACTAGTCACCAGCTGCTCAAATTCCTGATTGATCAGCACATCTATATCTCCTATCCGATCAGAGCTATACTCTATCACAATCTTTCCATTCGGACTGTTATCAATGGTTAGGGTCTTATCATTATTTTTCGCTTCGCTGACAGCGTCAGTAATGTAATGATTATAGACGGGCCTCTGCTCCGCTCGCTCGCCATAAGCTCTTACAGCTGGCTGGCCATGAAGAAATTCTAATCCATTATATTTTCTCTCTTCTAATGAATTAGTTGGCTTTTTAGATAGCGTACCTTCATATAGTACCAGAGGAAGACCCAGCAGATTATCCCCAGGCGCAGAAGAAGTACATGCTTTGAACTCGCCTATCACTTCAGTATTATAAGTGAACTCTGCCAAGCCATATCGAGCCTCTTTCCCATAAATCTCCTGAGCCTCATCTCCGTCAATCCAGTTATAACTAAAGGGCTGATCCCACTGCATGACGCCATCTAATTCATAGCCTACGATCTTATCATCAATCTTTATTAGAGGTGAATACTTTGTACCCGTAAGCTCATACAGTTGTTTGATCCCCTCTGTGACGCGACTCAGCATTTTTGATGATTCTACATCTCTGACTTCCCATAGATTACATTTGGGTGAATACTCAAAGAAAACATCTCGATCCTGAATAGGACGGTCAGCTGATTGGATAAAGAAATATCCACAAAGAAATAAGAGCACCAGCGGTAGTCCAAATTTTAATAAATTGTTCTTTGAGTCCATGATTATGATTTTACCTATGGATGAATCGATACTGTAAACAACAGAATTAAAAGGATTTATTTAATTAAAATCGCTAAGTTTTCATTGTCTTAAATTCTCATTAACACTTCATTATAAATTCTAACTCAATGATCGTGCTGAAGTATCTGTGGTAATGAGTAATCGTGAATATAGATGGAGTCATTGATCATCAGAATCATGTGCATCGTATCAGCATTACGATAGTGTAATTTTTCAGATACATTAAAATACTTATTGTAGCTAATATCGTAGTACTCAACCATCTTATTACCTGTGGCCTTGTCATACCCATACGCAGTCAGCGATCCTAGTTCTGAGTGGTCTACAGTCATATTTAATAAACCTGCCTCATCAAAATGAAGTTGAAAGTACTGAGGTTCGAACTGGTACTTAGCTGCGTAATCTGTAGAAAACGCTGAAAATGTGATCTCAAACCTGTGTGTGAAATCACCATGAGTATGGTCCTCATACTCGGCTGTATGATGAACGATATGTACCAGACTATCTCTATCTTGCCTTTGAAAAATCTCTTGATTAACAAGATCACCATCGATTTTAAAGAAGAAATTTGCTTTCTCCCCAGCAAATATTTTAAGATCATTATTTATCTGATTCATCATGTTTAGTATGTGCTGATGACGTCCATTAGTTGGAGGAGCTGGCTCTGACAGCTGCTCCTCTCCTCCTTGACATGCGAATATCAAAATAGTGCACGCTATGACTATGATTCGCTTCATAATTTATCCTCAGTTGTTAATTGCTCGACGATCTGACTGAGATCATATACGCTTAGTTCATTTTCTTTGACCAAAAAAGACACCAGCTGATTCATTGATCCCTCAAAATATTTACTGACAATACGCTTTATCGAATACCGACTATAATCGATCTTGGTAATAAGCGGAAAGTACTGATATGTACGTCCATACACCTGATGGTCTAAAAACGATTTTCTTTCTAAGATACGCACAATTGAGGAAATTGTAGAGTGTGGAGGGTGGGGCTCACTCATACGACCAATCAAGGCGCTCACGGTTGTGGGACCGTGATTCCAGATGAGGTGCATAATCTCCTCTTCGGCCTTAGTCAAT
>Ga0114954_1000621_pt1 | contig 11060 bp, 8 predicted proteins | sample Porto_4metaG_FD_87299 | JGI IMG/M metagenome (GOLD analysis project Ga0114954, IMG submission 87299) | Marine algal microbial communities from Porto, Portugal - Porto_4 metaG | ecosystem: Host-associated > Algae > Red algae > Unclassified | place: Portugal: Porto | collected 2015-02-02
GACCTGCTGCAGGCCTATCAGAGCCCGGAGCGTGACGCCTTCGACGCCCAACTCTACCAGGCAGATGGCTATTACTACGGCACCAAGCTGATCACCACCGGCATCGTCTACAACAACCGCGCCGCCAGTGCCCCGCAGAGCTGGCAAGACCTGACCGACCCGGCGCTCAAGGGCCAGGTGACGATGCCGAGCCCGCTGTACTCCGGCGCGGCGCTGATCCATCTGGCGACACTCACCGACAACGCCGCGCTAGGCTGGGACTACATCGAGGACCTGGCGGCCAATGACGTCGAGGCCCAGGGCGGCAATGGCGGCGTGTTCAAGGCGGTGGCGTCCGGCACCAAACCCTATGGCGTGGTGGTCGATTTCCTGCCGATCCGAGAGGCGGCCAAGGGCTCGCCGGTGAGCTTCGTCTTTCCCGAAGAAGGCTCCAGCGCGGTCACCGAGCCAGTCGCCATCATGAAGGATGCCGACAACGTCGAGGCGGCTCGTCGCTTCGTCGACTTCGTGCTCTCGGAATCGGGCCAGCGACTGGTCAGCGAGATGGGCTATCTGCCAGCGCGCAACGGCATCGAGGCTCCGGCGGGATTCCCGGCCCGCGAGGACATCACCGTGATGGCCCTGGACGCGGAGCAGGCGCTGGCCGAAGAAGGCGATGCCAAGGCTCGCTTCACCGATCTGTTCGGCGGCTGACGATGGCGAGTACCGAACCAAGGGCCAGGGGTCAGCGCCGCCTGTTGACCGCCCTCACCGTGCTGATCGTGCTATCGAGCCTGGCGCCCAGCGCCCGGCTCATCATCGAGGCGCTCGGCGGGCTCTCGCTTGGGGCCGATGCCCCGCTGGCCCGGGTGCTGAGTGCGCCCGACACCTGGCAGGCCCTGTGGCACAGCCTGGTGACGTCGGTGCTGGGCATGCTCATCGCCCTGCTGCTCGGCAGCCTGTTCGCCTTCGTCATTACCCTGACTGACGTGCGCGCCAAGGGCATCTGGGTGTTCTGCTTCATGCTGCCGATGATGATCCCACCCCAGGTCACCGCGCTTGCCTGGCTGCAGCTATTCGGCCCGGCCAGCCCCTTGCTGGCGAGCCTCGGCCTGGCGCCGGCCCTCGGTAGCCCCCAACCGCTGTACTCGGCGGCCGGCATCGGCCTGTTGCTCGGCATCCAGAGTGCTCCCCTGGTGTTTCTGGCCCTGCGCACCAGCCTGCTGGCCCTGCCTGGGGAGCTCATCGAGGCGGCCCGTATCCAGGGCGCGCGCCAGCATCAGGTGTGGGGGCAGGTGATCGTGCCGATCACCCGCTCCGGGCTCATCGCCGGTGGCGCAATGGCCTTCACCGCCAGTCTCGGCAACTTCGGTATTCCAGCCATGCTCGGCATTCCGACGGGCTATCTGGTGTTGCCGACCCTGATCTATCAGCGCATGGCCAGCTTCGGCACCCACGTGCTCGCCGAGATGGCCGGGCTTTCGGTACTGATAGGCCTGCTGGCACTGGCGGGGGTGGCGCTGCAACAGCGCCTGTTGCAGCGCAGCCGCTTCGGCCTGATCGGCCACACCGGCCGTGCCCATGATTTCGCCCTGGGACGCTCGCGGGCCTCGGTGGAGACGGTCATGGGCCTGGTGCTGGTGATGATTCTCATCGCGCCGCTGGCCGCGCTGGTGGTCGGTTCGCTGGTGCCGGCCATGGGGGTGCCGCTCAACGCCGCCACCGCGACCCTGGACGCCTACCGCGAGATGCTTGGGCGCCAGGGCGTGACCTGGCGGGCCATGTCCAACAGCTTATGGCTCGCCGGCACAGCGGCCCTGGTGCTGATGGCGCTGTGTCTGCCGTTAGCCTATCGCCTGGGCCGGCTACCGGCACGCCGGCAGGCCTGGCTGCTGGGCATCATCGAGATCCCCTACGCCCTGCCCGGCGTCGTTCTGGCGGTGGCGTGCATTCTCCTGTTCGTACGTCCCCTGCCACTGATCGAGGTCAGCCTCTACGGCAGTCTGACGATCATCCTTGTCGCCTACCTGGCGCGCTTTCTGGTGGTCTGTCTCAAACCGGTGGCGGCGAGTCTCGGTCAGCTCGATCCGTCCCTTGAAGAGGCCGCGCAGCTGGCGGGAGCCGGCCCCTGGCGACGCCTGGCCACCATCGTCCTGCCTCTGACCGCCCCGGCGCTCGCCGCTGGAGGCATCCTGGTCTTTCTGACCGCGGTCAACGAGCTGACCGTCTCAGCGCTGCTGTGGAGCGCCGGCAACGAGACCCTGGGCGTGCTGATCTTCAACCTCGATGAGGGCGGTGAAACCGTGCTGGCCTCGGCGGTGGCCGTCGTTGTCGTGGTCCTGGTCGCCGCCTTGATGCTGACCCTGAACCTGTTAGCCACGCGTCTGCCCCGCGGCGTGATCCCCTGGAAGGAATGAAGTCATGAATCTTCTGTCATCCCTGCGCCGTTCGGCGCATCCCTTCTCTCCCGCCGGGCCAAAGGCGCGCCCATTGCCGGCCAGTGATACCGATCGTGACGCGAGCGGCGCCGCCCCTCGCGGTCTGAGTATCGCCAACGTCACCAAGCGATTTGGTCGCCAGACGGCGCTAGACGGTGTGTCGCTGGACATCGCCCCGGGGGAATTCGTCGCCCTGCTCGGGCCCAGCGGCTGCGGCAAGACCACCATGCTACGCACCCTGGCCGGCTTCGAGTCGCTCAGCGCCGGACGCATCACCCTGAACGGACGCGCTCTCGACGATGGCAAGCACTCGCTGCCCCCGGAGGAACGCCGCATGGGCATGGTGTTCCAGTCCTATGCCCTGTGGCCTCACATGAGCGTGGCCGACAACGTCGGCTATGCGCTGAAACTCCAGGGGCTTCGCGGACCGGCGTACCGGCGCCGGGTCGACGACGCCCTGGCCCTGGTGGAGTTGGCGGCCTATGCCGATCGTCGCCCTCAGGCGTTGAGCGGCGGCCAGCGCCAGCGCGTCGCCCTGGCCCGCTGCCTGGTCACCGCCCCAGAGGTGGTGCTGCTCGACGAGCCCCTGGCCAACCTCGACCGTCATCTGCGCTCGGCCATGGAAGACAGCTTTCGCGACTTTCATCGGCGCACCCAGGCCACGTTGGTCTACGTCACCCATGACCAGAGCGAGGCCATGTCACTGGCCGACCGCATCGCGGTAATGAAAGACGGCCGGCTGATTCAGCTAGCCACCCCGGAGACCCTCTATCGTCAGCCACGCACGCCCTGGGTCGCGGGTTTCATCGGACAGGGTAGCGTGCTCCGACTGCCCGGCCTGACGCCATCCCAAATGGTCAGCGGCGGCCCCCTTCAGGCCGCCCTCGAGGGCCGCTCGACCCGCCACGACACCGGGTCGACCAGCGTCGTGGTTCGCCCCGAGCACGTGCGCCTGGTCCCTATGCCGGCCGGGGCCTCGCCGCGAGCGCCAAGGAGGGACGCGGATCGGCACCCTGCTACACCAATCGGCGCTCGTGTCCTGCGTTCGGTCTTTCGCGGTGAACGCTACGACGTGCATCTGGCGTTCGACGACGGCACCCACCTGCAGGCCTATTCGCCGACACACCTGGCCACCGACACCGTCGTTGGCGCCGAGATCCAGCGTGCCTGGTGCCTGGAGCCGGACACATGAGGCAAGATGCCGACACACCTGGCCACCGACACCGTCGTTGGCGCCGAGATCCAGCGTGCCTGGCGCCTGGAGCCGGACACATGAGGCAAGATGCCAACGACATGGCCGTCGAGATCACCGTGCTCAGTGGGCTCGGCGCCAAGGCCCCGGCGGCGATCCTGGTGGAGACGCCCCGCGCCCGCTTGCTGCTGGATGCCGGCGGCGCCCTGGACCCCGGGACGCCTTGCGAGTGGGTCAGCGAGCTCGAACGCCGGGGCTGGCCCGATGCCATCCTGTTAAGCCACGATCACATTGACCACGTGGGTAGCGTGGCAGCACTGCCCTGGGACATTGCGCTCTACTGCACCCACGAGGCGGCCAGGGAGCTCCCCCCGGGACGTCCTTGGCGGCCTCTTGCCTCCCGTGGCGAGCAGACCATCGCCGGCGTGGCCGTCACCACCGGCCAGGCCGGACACTCGCTGGACGGTGTCTGGCTGCACCTGGCCCTCGGCCAGGGCATCTTCTATTCCGGCGATGCCTGTCTCGAGTCCGCCGTGTTCCCCTTTGATCTCCCCCCGCCGGCGGCCATTGCCCTGCTGGACGCCTCCTATGGGCGCTACGATCGGTCGCTCGACGAGGCCCAGGCAACGATGGCCCGGCGCCTTGAGCATCCCACCGTGATGCCGGTCCCGGCCTCGGGTCGCGCCGCCGAGATCGCGCTGTGGTTCGCCGATCACGCAGGCTCGGATGGCACCGCCGGGCTTGCCTTGGACGACGGCTGCCGCCGGGCACTCGAGCGCCTGTTGGCGCTGCCGGCTACGCTTCGTCGACCAGGCATCGACGCCAGACTACGTGAGCTGCTCGCCGCGCCGACAGCGGATGCCCCTCGCCTTATGCTCGTCGCCGACGATGGCCGTCGCGACACCTGGCCCGGGTTTCGTACCCTGCACAGCGGCTATCTGACCCCGAGTCGCCAGCGCCAGGTAGCCAGCGGCGAGGCCGATTGGCAGCGCTGGAACGTCCATCCTCGGCGATCGGATATCCGGGTCCTGATGAACCGGCTCGGGGCGAGGGAGCTATGGCCGCTGTTCACTGACCTCACGCCAGACTGGTCGCAAGAGTTTGTCCTTTCATGCCCCGCACAAGCGCGCGTCGCGGCCGGGGCTCGCCCCCACAGCCCCCGCACGGAGACGTCCAATGCTGCTGGCTAGGCCCTTCGTGTTCATGCGTCACGGCGAGACGCCGCTCAACCGCGACCGCCTGATCGGCGGTAGCACCGATGTGGCGCTGACCACGCTCGGTGAAGCTCAGGCCAGATCGGCTCGGCCCCTGCTCGAACGCCACTGGTCCAGGATCGTGACAAGCTCCCGCCTGCGCGCCCGGCAGACCACCCGCCTGGCCGTACCCAAGCGTCAATTCGACAGCCTGGCCGGACTCGATGAGCGCGATTGGGGCCGCTTGGAGCGCGCTCCCCTGGCGTGCCAAACGCCCTACCTCGCCACCCCGCCCGGCGGCGAGAGCTGGGACGTCTTCGAAGCCCGGGTGGTCACCGCCCTCAACGCCGTCCTCGCCGTCCATCCCTATCCGCTGATCATTGCCCACTCCGGCGTCTACCGAGTGATCCAGCGCCTCATTCGCGGGCGCCCCGACGGACCACGCCTGCCCAACGCGCGTCCGCTCTCGATACGCCCCGGCCCTCTGGGCTGGACCCTTCATCTGCTTGGAAGCCACGATGTCCGCCACCCCCTTTCCTGACCCAACCGCCCCGCCGAGGCGCGCCACACAGGCAGCGATCCCTGCTGCCGCCGCCGAGACCGCCAGCGACGCGGTGATCGTCGATGTCGATGGCACCCTGGCGGTGCTCGACACCGAGACCGTCGCCCCCTGGGTGCTGGGCGCCGAAAAGCACTGGGAGCCGTTCTTCGAGCATATGGCCAAGGCCGCGGTGATCGAACCGGTGGCACGCCTGGTGCGCCTGCTCAAGGCCCAGGGCCAGCGTATCCTGATCTGCTCGGGTCGCCCGGCCAGCCACAGGGCCCACACCCGGGACTGGCTCGTCGCCAATGAGATTCCCTTCGACGCGCTCTATCTACGCCCCGAAGGGGATGACGAAGTGGCCGACGAAGCGGTCAAGGCCAGGCTTCTGTCACGCATGCACGAGGAGGGGTTCCGGCCGTGGATCGTCATCGATGACCGTGACGCGGTGGTGGCCGGCTGGCGCCGGCTCGGTCTGACCTGTCTGCAGTGCGCCGAAGGCAACTTCTGATCGATTCCACCCGGCGGGCAAGCCAAACGCCCAAACGTCACCCGCTGAAGAGGCCGAAGGGCGGCCTCTGGTGGTGATGCCTAGCGCAGCGGTTGAGGGCCTGGATGGTGCGGCCCTCACCGCGCCGCCGGTGCGCCGGACTAGAGCACTGCGGGGGCATTCAATGCGGCGACCAGGTCGCTATCGCGGTTGTAGATATCCGGGCGGAAGGCGAGCTCTCCGCCACTCTCCGGCTGCACGGTCCAGTAGTTCAACACCACCGGAATACGCTGCTTGAGACTGACGTTGCGAGTGTCACCCGCGGCGATCAGACGGTTGACGCTGGCATTGGTGCCGGAATCATCGAACAACAGCTGGGCCAGCTCGGCGACACCCTCGACGCGAATGCAACCGGAACTGAGCGCTCGCTGAGCCCGATTGAACAGGCCTCGCGACGGCGTGTCATGCAGATACACCAGATGATCATTGGGGAAACGAATCACCACCCGGCCCAGCGGATTTCTCGGGCCCGCCCCCTGTCGCAGCATCACGCCACGCGGATTCGACCAGTTCACCGAGGCCGGATCCAGTCGCTGGCCAGACGACGACAGCGGATAGAGTCCGCGACTGGCGAGATAGCCCGGATTGTTGCGCACCTTGGGCAGGATATCCTCACGATAGATGGTCGGCGGCACTGTCCAGGTCGGATTCAGCGTCAGGTGGGTGATCTCCGAGCGCAACGTCGGGGTGCGGCGGTAGGGTTGGCCGACCACGATGCGTGACCGCCATACGTCCCCGTCAGGGCGGAAGTAACTGACCCGGTAACCGGCGATATCGACCAGCACGAAGGACTCGGGCAGGCCATGAAGCAACCAGCGAGCACGCTCCATGTTGGCGCGAATCTGGTCGATACGCTGAGCGACCGTCATGTTCAGCGCCGAGCGGGTATTCGGCCCGATGACGCCATCATCGGTGAGCAGGTGGCTGCGCTGGAAGCGCTTCACCGCCGCCGCCAGTGCCACATCGTAGGCCTCGGCATGGGGGGCCTTGAGGTCGATGCTGGGGTAATGGTCGACGTCGGCCGCCATCACCTCGAGCTCGCCGATCATCGCCAGACGCTGACGCAGCAGCGCCACATCGGCATCCACGTCTCCCGGGCGAAGTGCCTCCTCGCGTGCCGGCAACTGCGGCCAACCGCCCAGGCGCTCGATGTTGCGATAGCGTGCCAGTCCAGCGCGCAGCTGCTGGTAGGGTTCAAAGGGCGGTCGCGCCAGGTCCATGGCGGCGTTCACATCGCCATCGTCCAGCGCCTGGGACATGGCCACCAGATCGAAGGACGCCGGATCGATGGGCACTTCCCAGTCGCTGTCGATGCGCTGCGGATCGACCTTGCCGCGCTGCAGATGGGTCAGGGCGGTAAACAGCGTGCCGGTGGTATCGCGCTCGAAGCGATCACGCGCCTCGGCGGACGCGCCTTCGCCGAGCGCCACGCGTGCACTGGCGGCAATCGCCTCCGGGCGATAGTCCCGCGGATTGAGGCCATCGCCGTCTAGGGCCTCCAGCGCCGCCACCAGGGCATCGACACGCGCCGCGTCTGTCCACACCGGTCGCTGGCCGCGCAAGGCATAGAAACGCGTGATGCGATCGGAGGAGTCGAGCAACTCGGCGCCAAGCGGCGCCTGGGCGAGGCCTTCCCCCCCATCGAGTTGGCGCTCGACGCTGACCTCACCGGTGGACACATTGGCGGCATCGGTGACGACCCTCGCCGCGGTGCCCGGCGCGACCGCTGTCGATGCCGCATCCTGACCAGCGCCGGCCTCGACATTGGGCGCCGCCAGACTCGGCCCTGCCGACAGGCACGCGCCCAGCGCGGCAAGCATGACGCACCGACGCATGGTCCCAGATACGAACCTTGTATCAATCATGACGTTATCTCCCTGCAAATTGACCTTATCACTGGTCATCCTGACTCTTATGGTCATAATAGTGCGTATTGACGTAACGCGTTTGCGAGCGTCGTTATCTTCGTTTGCTGTGCGCGAGGACAGCCCTCGTCATTGCCCGGGCCGCGGTGTCGCCGCCATCGGCAAGAGGAGCGTCTGGCCTGCGACATCGTCGACAGGAAGCCTACTGATGTCACGACCCCTGCCCTTGCTGTTCGCCCCCCTGCTAGCCTCCCTGGCTGCCGCTTTTGCGGCGCCCGCCAATTCCGATACATTCTTCAGCCAGGCGGTGCCCCCGGAACACCTGTCGCGCCCGAGCCTGGATCAGGTCCTGGCTAGCCTGGCTCCCCGAGCCAACCCCGGCGTACTGCGCCTCGCCGCCCGGGCCCTGAATTGCGCAGACCCAGGCGCCGAGCGACTGGCGGTGATCGACTTCTCGCTGTCCTCCAATGAACCGCGCATGTGGGTCTTCGACCTGAAACAGCAACGGCTCATGTTCCGTGAACTCGTCTCCCACGGCCAGGGATCCGGTGACGAAATGGCGACCATGTTCTCCAACATCCCCGACAGCCACCAGTCGAGCATCGGCCTGTTCCGCACCCTGAACAGCTACGAAGGCTCGAACGGCTACTCGCTACGCCTCCAGGGGATGGAGCCCGGCGTCAACGACAACGCCTATGACCGCGCCATCGTGATCCACGGCGCCGACTATGTCAGCGAAGAGTTCATCGAGCAGAACGGCCGCATAGGCCGTAGCTACGGCTGCCCAGCGGTGCGCTCGGAGATCGCCATCCCGCTGATCGACAGCATCAAGGACAACCAGTACGTCTTCACTTACTACCCAGATCAAACCTGGCTGGAAGACTCAGCCTTCTTGCGCTGCCCGACCGATGCGCATCGCTTGGCGATGAACCGGCAGCCGTAGCGAGCGCTCGACGCCTGACACCGGCAGCCCGACCCGTGACGCTGGACACTCCCATCCTATCGCCCCACCGCCCATTGCCCCATTGCCCGACCGCAAGGGGGCGTTTTGGCGACTCGCCGACGCCAGACCTGAACAACGACTAGATCCCAACCCCAGGACAATGGCCCAGGGCTGCCGGTGATAGCACCTCGCCCCGGCATTCGCTTTTTCTCTCACCGCGACACCGCCACGAACGCCGCAGCACCATCTCGGCGCATCGCCCTGCCCCGCGTGCACGTTGGTGCAACGCAACGTGATCGTTTACCGAAGCCAATCTACCTAAAAAAAAACCTAACAGTCTGTTATTAAAAATTTTTAAGAAAAGTGGCAAGGCGCATGCTTTATTATTGGCAGTGAGCGCCAGGCGTGGACCAGGCCCTGCGGGGTACGAGTGCGTCGGACCCGACCTTCAACGGCGAAGGCCAAACAAGTTCGAGTGTTCGACCGTCAATCGTCGAGGGTTACCCCATGGATATCCGCCACAAGGCCAACAGGATTCGCCTGTTCACCTTCAGTACCCCACAAATGCGAGCCTTCCACTTCTCCTGGTTCGCCTTCCATATCTGCTTCTTTGGCTGGTTCGGTATCGCGCCCTTAATGGCGGTGGTACGCGACGATCTTGGCCTGACCAAGACCCAGATCGGCAACACCATCATCGCCTCGGTCGCGATCACCGTGATCGTGCGCCTCGCCATCGGTGTCTTGTGCGACAAGATCGGGCCGCGCCTGGCCTATACCTGGCTCCTGTGCCTTGGCTCGCTGCCGGTGATGTGCATCGGCTTCGCCGATAGCTTCGAGTCGTTCTTCATGGCGCGCCTGGCCATCGGCGCCATCGGTGCCTCCTTCGTCATCACCCAATATCACACCTCCATCATGTTCGCGCCCAACGTCGTCGGCACGGCCAACGCCACCTCGGCGGGCTGGGGTAACCTCGGTGGTGGTACCACCCAGATCCTGATGCCGCTAATCTTCGCTGGCCTTCTGATGCTCGGGGTCAGCGAAACCCTGGGCTGGCGCCTGGCGATGGTGGTGCCGGGCATCGTGCTGTTCGTCACCGGTATCTGCTACTACTGCTTCACCCAGGATGCGCCAGATGGCAACTTCAAGGACCTGCGCGCCAAGGGGGAGCTGGCGGAGGCCGCGGGCGAAGCGAGCATGAGCAAGACCTTCGGTGCCGCCGCCCGCGACATCCGTGTCTGGGCCCTGTTCGTGGTCTACGCCGCCTGCTTCGGCGTCGAACTGACCATCAACAACATCGCCGCCATTTACTTCTTCGACAACTTCGACCTGACGCTGGCCACCGCTGGCATGATCGCCGGTCTGTTCGGCCTGATGAACATCTTCGCCCGCACCATGGGTGGGGTCTTCTCGGACCTGTTCGCCAGCCGCGGCGGGCTCAAGGGGCGCGTGCGTTGGCTGTTTATCGCGATGCTGTGTGAAGGCATTGCACTGATGTTCTTCTCCCAGATGCACGTGCTGACACTGGCCATTGGCATCATGCTGGTCTTCAGCCTGTTTGTGCAGATGGCCGAAGGCGCTACCTTCGGCGTGGTGCCGTTCATCAACAAACGTGCCCTCGGCGCCGTGGCCGGCATCGTCGGTGCTGGCGGCAACGCCGGTGCGGTGGCCGCGGGCTTTCTGTTCCGCTCCGAAGCGCTGACCTATCAAGAGGGGCTCTTCTACCTCGGCGTCGCGGTCATTCTCGCCTCGCTGTGCGCGCTGGTAGTGCGCTTCTCGCCTGAAGTCGAGGCCGAAGAAGCCAGTGCCTATCGCGAGGCGGCCGGCGACCAGGGAGGAACGGCCCTGTCACTGCGCTGAGCGCAATGGTAGCGCGACGCCACACAGGACCAAGGAAAGCCAAAGGGCCCGGCCAAGCGCCGGGCCCCTCTCGTCTCGAGGTAGCTCCCGCGTCTTTCTGCCAGCAACGGGCGCCCTTAATCCCCACATCTCGACCCAGCTCCCGCGTCTTTCTGCCAGCACCGAGCCCTTCCCTTTCCCAACGCAGCAGCGAGCCCGCATCCACTATCGTCTCGGCCTTTTCTCTCTCGCCTTCTCCCACCGCGACCTTCCATCGCCGACATCTTGCCCCGACGTTGCAGGAGTAGGCCGTAAGTACCATGCTGAAAGGCGCATTGATACGTGGCGTCAGCCACCTCGACACCCGACTCCAGGAGGCCGAAGATGCACGATCGCGTCTTGCTGATCACCGGAGCGACGAGCGGCATTGGCGCCGCCACGGCTCGCTCGGCCGCTCGCCAGGGCTACAAGCTGGTATTGGCCGCGCGCTCCGCGGACAACCTCAAGGCCATCGCCCAGGAAC
>Ga0114954_1000627_pt1 | contig 11002 bp, 12 predicted proteins | sample Porto_4metaG_FD_87299 | JGI IMG/M metagenome (GOLD analysis project Ga0114954, IMG submission 87299) | Marine algal microbial communities from Porto, Portugal - Porto_4 metaG | ecosystem: Host-associated > Algae > Red algae > Unclassified | place: Portugal: Porto | collected 2015-02-02
AACGTGGCATGTGTTAGTAAACGAAAAGCAAGCGAAAATAGAGCCAATTTCTTCATTTAGAGGAAAGGAACTTCAATTGGCTCCCATTAGCACGTATATATTGACGATAATGTGACAAATCGCTACTTGACGATGAGAATGTAATAAATGTAGAATTGACAAAGGTGACGATTTTGATAAGTTGTCATTCTATGAGTGGTTTTGTAAAATAAAATAGAGAGTTTTTGGCTTATGCCAAGTTTTCTTTTCATTTACAGTAAAATATATATGAATCCACAACATGTGTAGAAATGTTGCGGTTTTTCTTTTCATAACTATAAAAGATAAGGATTTGTTAACGGGTAATGAATATGGAATGGTTGGAACAATTATTAGGAAAAGAGTGGAGTCTTGTACCGGCTGGTGGAGTAACGGGCGATGCATATATTGCGCAAAACGGACAACAGAAGTTATTTTTAAAGCGGAATACATCGCCCTTTTTAGCGGTATTGTCAGCAGAAGGAATTGTTCCAAAATTACTTTGGACAAGAAGGGTAACGAACGGTGATGTGATTTCTGCTCAAAAATGGCTTCCGGGACAGAAGCTAGAGCCAGAGGATATGAAACTAGAACGTGTTGCGAAACTTTTGAAGAAAATACACTCCTCTAAAGCGCTTGTGCAGATGATTCAAAGACTTGGGAAGCAGCCGCTTCACGCCCAAGAGTTATTACAACAATTGCAACTTGTTTTAAGGGGAGATATAAGGGTAGATGAAACAATTCAGCAAGGCCTTCAATATTTAACGGATTCATTAAAAAGTATTGAATACAATGAATTCGTTGTATGCCATTGTGATGTAAACCATAACAACTGGATATTGTCGGACGAAGATGAGTTGTTTTTAATTGATTGGGATGGAGCTGTCATTGCTGACCCAGCTCTAGACCTAGGTATGTTATTATACTGGTACATTCCGCGTCATGAATGGAGTGAGTGGCTCGGGTATTATGATATTGAAATGGATGAATCATTGCTTAGGCGTATGAGATGGTATGTAATAGCACAAACGATTTTATCTATTCAATGGCACACAACAAAAAAACAGCAAGCAGAAGCTGAATATTGGCATCAATATTTACAGCAACTACTTGCTTCAGAATAATACTTAAGAAAAATTGTCCATTCCAGCAATCCACTGAGTAAGTTGTTCTTGATTATTGGAAATATGGTTGTCCAAATTAGAGGAAGATTTACCCGATTGACTATAAGAATATACATCGTTTAGCATTGTTTTAGCGTCATTACTTATATTATCGTTTGCGAGTAACGATTGAATGAGGCGCTCTAATTGCTCGCATTCAGAAACTGTCCCGCAGCAATCGCTTTGGTGATTGACTAAAATATCTTTCAGCACTTCTAATTGATGTTGTTGACTAATTGGCATGAACGGATCATCCTTTCGATTGTTTTTCTCTTCTCGGAATGTAAGAGAAAAAGCTACGTCGTCATGGAATGTTTAATGCTGTATGTAGTTTTTATCAAAATGGTACATCTTATACTTGAAAGAAACGGACCGAGTGCTCGTACGTACTTGGTTTTTTGTTTGGTAGATTGATTAAAACAGAAAAAAGGAATCATTCCTTTAAAATAGCTTTGTAAAGAGAGGGAGACATCTATGCGTTTAAGACATAAACCATATGCATTAGATCGAATTAATGAGTATTCACATATCGTAATTGGAAACCCAGAAGAGCGCGCGGGTAATTGGAAAGAAGTATTTGGAAATGAACAACCCATTCACATTGAAGTAGGTACAGGTCGTGGCCGTTTTATGTACGATATGGCAAAAGCAAATCCACATATTAATTATATTGGAATTGAAAAATTTACGAGTGTTGTTGTAGATGCACTTGATAAATTAATTGAAGAAGAATTACCGAACTTAAAGTTAATAAATAAAGATGCTGAAGATTTAACAGTTTTCTTTGCAAAAGGTGAAATTGATCGTGTTTATTTAAACTTCTCAGATCCATGGCCGAAGAATCGTCACACGAAGCGTCGTTTAACGTATAAAACGTTTTTACGCAATTATGAAGAAGTGTTAGTAGAGGGCGGAGAAATTCATTTCAAAACAGATAACCAAGGGTTATTTGAATACTCTCTAATGAGTATGGCTGAGTATGGTATGTTACTAACTTACTTAAGCCTAGATCTTCATAACAGTGATTTTGAAGGTAATATTATGACTGAGTACGAAGAGAAGTTCTCTAGTAAAGGTCATCGTATTTATCGAGTTGAAGCGAAGTATCGCACAGAGCCTATGCAGTAATGCATAGGTTTTTTTATAACTAAAATAATCAGAATTTTATGTTAAAATTAATGTAAAAGGGGGATGTGTGATGGAAGAATTACGAATTGGAGATATAAAAGTGACGTGGTTAAAAGGTGGGAACACACATTTAGATGGCGGGGCAATGTTTGGCGTTGTGCCGAAAGTACTTTGGTCACGAAAATATAAACATAACGATACAAATCATATATATTTACGAACAGATCCGTTACTTTTGCAAACGAAAGATGGAAATATGCTTATTGATTCTGGAATAGGAAACGGTAAATTGAATGAGAAAATGAAGAGAAATCAAGGAGTAACGGAAGAGTCATCGGTTTATGAATCTTTAGAAAAACTGGGATTAAAGCCTGAAGATATTCACTACGTCTTAATGACGCACCTTCATTTTGATCATGCATCTGGTTTAACGAAATGGGAAGGGGATCACCTTGTACCGGCGTTTCCGAATGCGAAAGTTTATGTAAGTGAAACAGAGTGGAATGAAATGAGGAACCCAAATATTAGATCCCGTAATACGTATTGGAAGGAAAATTGGGAGCCGATTGTAGAGCAAGTTGTTACGTTTCAACAAGAAATCGAAATTACGGATGAAATAAAGATGGCGCATAGAGGCGGAAATAGTGATGGACATGCAGTCATTGCTTTAGAAAGCAAAGGAGAAACGATGCTGCATTTAGCAGACCTATTGCCGACACACGCACATCAAAATGTATTATGGGTCATGGCTTATGATGATTATCCGATGACATCGATTGAAAATAAGCAAAAGTGGATGAAATATGGTGCTGAAAACGATGCGTGGTTTTCATTTTATCATGACGCATATTATCGTGCAGTGAAGTGGAATGAGGAAGGACATATTGTAGAAAAAATTGAGAGAAAAACGAGTATAGAAGCTTAAAAAAAAAGGAGGTTATTCCATCATATTTATTGGAGCAGCCTCTTTTTTATTGTCGGGTTTTGTCGGTAAGTCGATATATTTAAACAAACGCTGATATAAATCGAGTTGCGCCGATATATTCGGAAAATCGCCGATATAATTTTAATCACTATCCGCAATTTTTCAAAAAAAAGAGGTTCACCTAATGGGAAACCTCTTTTTATGCTGCTATTACCTCTAAAACAGTACCTGTTTTAGCATCAACTAAAAATTCAAATCGTTCTTGTATATCATCTAACATTGTTGTAAGACCGCCGCGATAAACTTCATACGCAACATCATATTTTTCAAATGTCTCTGGAACCATATGTACCCAAGAGCCAGTAATTTCACCTTTATGATTTAATGCTTGTTTCACCATTTTCAATGCTTTTTCTGAAGAAATATGGGATTGTTCTTGTACTTTGTTTGCAACGAAATAACCAGCTGCAAATCCAACGCCAAGACCTGCTACTAAACCTTTCCAGCTCATATATTCACCTCAATTCTATAAAATAAAAATAGTGTACCGATAATAATTATAAAGCAAATGCAGCTAAAAAAGAAGAAACTAGAAACATTTCGAAAATTTCGTTACAATAAAAAAGGTATTCTACTAAGGTTTGAAAGAAGGGGACTTCGTGAATAAAGAGACATTACAATTATTTCGTACGTTAACAGAATTACAAGGTGCGTCAGGTTTTGAACATGATGTACGCCGTTTTATGAAGCAAGAATTAAGCAAATATGCTGATGAAATTGTGCAAGACGGTTTAGGTAGCGTATTTGGTCTGAAAAAAGGGGACGAAACTGGCCCACGTGTTCTTGTAGCAGGTCATATGGATGAAGTAGGTTTCATGGTTACGCAAATTACGAAAAACGGAATGCTTCGTTTTCAAACGTTAGGCGGCTGGTGGAGCCAAGTGCTATTAGCGCAGCGCGTACAAGTGATGACGAAGAATGGTCCTGTTATAGGGGTTGTTGGTTCTATCCCTCCTCATTTATTAAGTGATGCGCAACGTGCAAAAACGATGGATATAAAAAATATGCTAATCGATATAGGTGCAGATAGTTATGAAGATGCGATTGAAATTGGTGTAAAACCAGGACAACAAATCGTGCCAATCTGCCCGTTCACACCGATGGCAAATGAGAAGAAAATTATGGCGAAAGCTTGGGACAACCGTTATGGATGTGGCCTGGCAATCGAGTTATTAAAAGAATTAAAAGATGAAACATTACCGAATACATTATACTCTGGTGCTACTGTACAAGAAGAAGTAGGTCTTCGCGGAGCACAAACAGCTGCTAATATGATTCAACCAGACATTTTCTATGCGCTTGATGCAAGTCCAGCAAACGATGCTTCTGGTGATAAAACGCAGTTCGGTCAATTAGGAAAAGGTGCTCTTCTTCGTATTTACGATCGTACGATGGTAACTCATCGAGGAATGCGCGAATTCATTTTAGATACAGCAGAAACACATAATATTCCGTACCAATACTTTATTTCACAAGGTGGGACAGATGCGGGCCGTGTACATACAAGTAACTCAGGTATCCCATCAGCAGTAATTGGTGTTTGTGCTCGCTACATTCATACGCATGCTTCTATTTTACATGTTGATGATTATGCAGCAGCAAAAGAACTTATTACAAAGCTTGTAAGAACAACGGACAAAACGACGTTAGAAACAATTAAGAATAACGCGTAAAGAGGAAGGGCTGCAGAGCTCTTTCTTTTTTTAGGTAGGAGAGATGACCCAGCGATGTGTAGTAGCGGTCAGTGCTTAATTAGTGCTCGAATAATGCATGAAGACCGCGGAAGAATGTTTTTGTGTTCGGGACCAAAAATATTGTGGGAAGTCACCTTCTACTATAGGTAGAAGGGATTCCTTGGTGGTGTGTGGTAGTGGTTGGCACTTCATTTGTGCTGAAGTGGATATTAGAACAGAATAATGAATTCTTATAGAGGTGAACGAAATGAAGGTAGTAGTTGGATCGAAGAATAAAACGAAGGTTGGGGCTGTGGAGAAGGTATGGAAAGATGCTGAAATTACATCTCTTTCTGTCCCATCGGGAGTATCGGCACAGCCATTTTCAGATGAAGAGACGATGCAAGGAGCAATTAATAGAGCGAAGCGAGCATTGCAAGAAGGAGAAGCTCAAATTGGTATTGGGTTAGAAGGCGGCGTGATGAAAACGGATCACGGTTTATTTATGTGTAACTGGGGCGCACTCGCAACGAGTGACGATAAGATATTCGTTGCCGGAGGAGCACGTATTAAGTTACCAGACGATTTTTTAACGCCTCTTGAAGATGGTAAAGAGTTAAGTGAAGTGATGGAAGAGTTTGTAGAGCGGAAAGATATTCGTAGTCACGAAGGTGCTATCGGTATTTTTACAGACGATTATGTCGATCGAACGGAATTATTTGTACACGTTGTTAAGTTACTCGTTGGGCAATATAAGTATGATAAAAAGCAAGCATAAACCTTGCACCGTGTACGATGTATGGTAGTATAAAGAAAAGATTATAGTGTGAAAAAAGTGCACGCATTAGAGGAGGAAATATAGATGAAATCATTAGAAAGCATGGAACAATTCCAAGAATTAAAAAATGAAGAGAATGTAGTCTTCATGTTCTCAGCAGAATGGTGCCCAGATTGCCGTTTCGTTGATCCATTTATGCCAGAAGTAGAAGAGAAGTATAGTGATTTCTCATTTTACTATGTAGATCGTGATGAGTTTATTGATCTATGCGTAAAATTAGACGTATTTGGCATTCCGAGCTTTGTAGCGTACAATAAAGGTGAAGAAACTGGACGCTATGTAAACAAAGATCGTAAAACACAAGAGCAAATCGAAGAGTTTATTGAAGGTTTAAAATAAAACAATTAGCCAATTGAATTGTAAAAACAACCTCTACCTTCGCGGGGGAGGTTATTTTTTTGGAAGGGAGGAAAAAGAGATGAAAATGACAAGTAAAAAGATGAAAGACGAGTTAATGAAGAAATTATCTCGACCAGAATGGGATTTTCATTATGATAGCGAGAAAGAAGTTCTTCGTATTGAACAAACAAACTCGAAAAAAGGTATTAACGTATCACTTCCAGGAGTAGTAGCGAAATGGGAAGTGAACAAAGAAAAGGCGATTGAAGAGGTTGCTTATTATGTACAAGAAGCGTTAATTGCAATGCATAGAGAAGAAAATAGCACGGCGAAAATTTTACCTGTTATTCGCTCTACTTCTTTCCCAAAACAATCAGAAGAAGGAAATCCGTTTATTATGACGGATCATACGGCGGAAACACGTATTTATTACGCGCTAGATTCTAATAAAACGTATCGCCTAATTGATGAGCGCTTATTACAAAAATTAGAGCTTACAGAGCAGCAAGTGCGCGAGATGGCATTATTTAATGCTCGCTCATTAGGTTATGAATTTAAGCAGGACACAGTAGCGGATAATACATTCTACTTTTTAAACACAAATGATGGGTATGATGCGAGTCGTATTTTAAACGAAACGTTACTACAATCGATGCGTGAAAAGATCTCTGGTGACATGGTTGTTGCTGTTCCTCACCAAGACGTATTAATTATTGCTGATATCGTCAACGAAATCGGTTATGATATTATTGCACAAATGACAATGAAATTTTTTGCCGAAGGGCATGTTCCGATTACATCACTTTCATTCGTTTATGAAGATGGGGACTTTGAACCAATCTTTATTTTAGCGAAGAATCGGAAGAAGACAGATGGAAAAGAGAAAGGATGAACGAAGTGAACGTTTTTTATAACCTTGAAGGAATTGGTGACACTTTAATTGTTGCCTTACAAGATATTACTTTAGAGAACCGTACTTTTGATCGCAAAGGAGATGTTGCACGCGTATACGATCGTGAAAGCAATGTAACAGCAGGATTCAACATCTTTAATGCATCTTCTTACTTAGAAGTAAAAGAAACAGGTAACCTGACATTAACGAAAGAGCTTGTAGAAACAATCAACGAAATTTTAGCGAAGAACGGCTTTGAAGAAAAAGTAGAAGCGGATCTTTCTCCAAAATTTGTTGTAGGTTATGTAGCTGAAAAAGAAAAGCACCCAAATGCTGATAAATTAAACATTTGTACAGTAGAAATCGGTACAGAAACATTACAAATCGTATGTGGTGCACCAAACGTTGATGCAGGACAAAAAGTTGTCGTTGCAAAAATCGGCGCTGTTATGCCAAGTGGTATGTTAATTAAGCCAGCTGAGCTTCGCGGTGTTCCTTCTTCTGGAATGATCTGCTCTGCACGTGAATTAGAGCTTCCAGACGCTCCACAAGAAAAAGGTATTCTTGTATTAGAAGATAGCTTTGAAGTTGGACAAGAGTTTAAATTTTAATTGATATAAGAAAAGAGAGGTTGTCCTTTTGGACAGCCTCTCTTTTCTTTTTATCATTCTTTGTCGGTAAGTCGAAATTTCGTATTGAATCGTTGATATATTGAGAGTTGTGATAGATATACTCAAAAAATCGTTAATATGATAAGGGTGTCACCTTTTTTAAAAAAATCTATATTGTATTTTATAAACAATCTAGTTAAAATTTAGAAAAATAGAAGGGGATAAACGTATGAAACAACAACCAAAAATCGCAGAACTTCTAAAACGAATTGAAACTTCAAAACAGCAAGATGTTGAGCTAGGTACTTATGAAATATATGTATTTAGTGAAGATGAACTGGAAAAAGGGCAGATCGGTTATCGATATGATAAACATAAAAATTCATTAATAAGCAATGAAAGTGGAAAATGGCAAGAAGAATGGATTGTTATTGGATATGAAACAGATATGGGTGATCCAGTTTTCGTGAATGTGGATGATGACGCTTATCCAGTCTATACGGCAGAGCGTGGTACAGAAACGTGGCAGCCTGTTTATATTGGAAATATGGATGAGGTTATAAAACAATTATAAGAAAAACTTTGAGTCCGGTGCAAAGTGATGGGAGAGAAGCATGAAGTATATAAAAATAATGGTCATGACTGCATTCATTGGAATATATATGGGAGGTTGTTCACAAGAACAGTCGAAAAAAGAAACATTATCTTCTACACAAGAAAATAGTAAAGATGATAAGAAAGAAGCACCGGTAGAAAAGCAGCAAGAAGAACAAGAAAAAAAAGAAGAATCGCAAACAATTCAAACGAATGAACAAGTAGAAACTAAGCGGGAGGAAGTATCGGCCGAGGAAAAGAAAGAGGAAAATACGCCGGTGAAGCCAACTGAGCAACTTATGCAAAATAATGAACAAAAAGTAGAGAGTAATGAAAAACAAGGAAAGTTTCTCGTCGTTATTGATCCAGGGCATCAACAAAAAGCAAATTTAAATTTAGAACCGATTGGACCAGGGGCAACGACGCAAAAATATAAAGTGACAGATGGTACAACGGGTGTTGTGACGAAAAAGAGAGAGGCTGTACTTGTATTAGAAATGTCTTTTTTATTAAAAGAAAAGCTTGAAGCAAAAGGGATACAAGTAGTAATGACGAGAACGTCACAAGATGTTGATATAAGCAATAAAGAACGTGCGACATTCGCAAACGATCATAAGGCAGATTTATTTTTACGCCTTCATGCAGATGGTTCTGAAAATCCAAATCAAAGTGGGTTTGCTGTATTGACGCCAGCAGAAGGAAGTCCCTATACGAAAGAGATTTATGCAGAAAGTCTTCAAATCTCGCAAAAGATAGTAAATAAAATGAGAGAAAACAATCAGGTGAAAGTAAATGGGATTAAATTTAGGGATGACCTTTCTGGATTTAATTGGGCGAAAGTTCCTGGCGTACTATTAGAGCTCGGGTTTATGTCCAATCAGGATGAAGATAAAAAATTATCTGACCCGCAGTATGTAAATTCTTTACTGCAAAGTGTAACAGATAGTGTAGATGAATATCGGAAGAGTAAAGCTTAAAAGCAGTCTTACATGGAAGGCTGCTTTTTTCTATATGAAAACAATCGTAAATTAGAATGTTATGGATAAATATGACATGCTTAATTTTACCTGCACTTTTTGCCGAATGCTGATACAATAAAGGATGTTACTATTTAGTAGAAAGAGTGGTAAGCATGTTAGATTGGATGAAAAAGCTGTTTAACAAAGAGGAAGAACAAACAGCGATGAATAAAGAAGCAATGAAACAAATTGAAAGTCAGCCGAAAATTCCTCGTGTAAACCACTACACTGAAGCAAGAGAAGCACAAATGGCAAGCAGAAATGCAGGTAAATGCCGTTTTCCATTAATACCAGATGATGGATTTGATGAGGATGACGTAAGAGAATTACCTCACTTTGAAGAACAACCTGTTCAAAGAGGTATATACGAAGAGCAGCCTACTCAAAGAGGAATAAAAGTGGAGAGAAGTAGACGGCAGTATGTGGAGAATGCAGTTTCTACATACGAAGAGCCGGAAGTGCAATATGAACCGGATCCAGAGCCAGTCGTAAAAAAAGTATCTGTATCGCCGCAAGAAAGTAGCCGTAGACCATTTCGTCCAACAGAAATGATTTCGCCGATTTATGGATATAATCGTCCTTCAGTAGAGAAAAAGGAAGAAAAGCAGGAGGAAGAAAAGGAAAGAGAAGATCTTGAAATATCTGTAGAGGGCAAATCAGTCGTTGATGCATGGTTAGAGAAAAAAGGGTATACATTATCTTATTTCTCAGAAGGAAAAGCACCGACTTCTTCTAGTCATCAAGACGTTGATCAGCAAGGTCAACAGAGTAAAAAGGAAGAAAAGTCAGTTGTTGATCAATGGCTCGAGAAAAACGGTTATGAAATTGAGCGCCAAGAGCCAGTAGTAGAAGAAAAAGAAGTAATTCAAGAAATAAATACACCGCAGGAAATTTCAGCGGATGAATTACTTCATAAAACGGTAGCTGAGCGTATGGAAGATGCAGAGCAAGAAAAAGATGTAGTGGTGCTAAATGAAAACATTTTACAAGAGGAATTAGTAGATTCCAAAGTAGAGCACGAGGATACAATATTATCAGAAGAAATTAAATGTAATACAGAAATAGAACAACCTATTATGGAAGTAGAAAAGCAAGCTCCAGAAGAATCAGTGATTGTCAAAGCAGAAGAAAAACTTGAAGAAACAATCATTGTGGAAATACCAGAAGAGCTTGGAGAAGTTGCAGAAGTAATGGCGGAAGCAGAAGAAACTGAAGAAGCAGAAGTAATGGCGGAAGCAGAAGTAGTGGCGGAAGCAGAAGTAGTGGTGGAAGCAGAAGAAACTGAAGAAGCAGAAGTAATGGTGGAAGCAGAAGAAACTGAAGAAGCAGAAGTAATGGCGGAAATGGAAGAAACTGAAGAAGCAGAAGTAATTGCAGAAACAGAGGGGTCTGAAGTAGAAGCAATTGTAGAACTTGAGGAAACGCAGCAAGAAATGGTATTAGATGAAGCAATTGAACAAAAAAATGAATTCATACATGTTGCTGAGGCTGATGAACAAACGATGGAAGATGTCCAAAGTTTTGCGAATGTTTTAATTGCAGAAACAGAGGAAAGTAAACCAGTTGCAGAAGAAGGGCCAGTCGCTGAAGAACAACCAGTTGCAGAAGAAGGGCCAGTCGCTGAAGAACAACCAGTTGCAGAAGAAGGGCCAGTCGCTGAAGAACAACCAGTTGTAGAAGAAGGGCCAGTCGCTGAAGAACAACCAGTTGTAGAAGAAGGGCCAGTCGCTGAAGAACAACCA